>Ga0181534_10000004_pt1 | contig 263607 bp, 212 predicted proteins | sample PEATcosm2014_Bin_37_FD_119758 | JGI IMG/M metagenome (GOLD analysis project Ga0181534, IMG submission 119758) | Peatland microbial communities from MTU Mesocosm Facility, Houghton, MI, USA - PEATcosm2014_Bin17_10_metaG | ecosystem: Environmental > Terrestrial > Soil > Wetlands > Peat | place... | reverse complement strand
CATCCGTTTGGGCCAGGTCATTGGCCTGGCAAACCATACCGTGCTCATCCATCGTGACGGCAATGACATTCCGATCGAAGACAGCGCTGCTCCCATCCGCAACAGCAAGGGGCAGATCGAGGGAGTAGTGCTGGTCTTCCATGATGTGCTGGAACAACGCAAGGTGGAAGCGGCGCTGCGCAACAGCGACCGCCTGGCGACCACTGGAAGACTTGCCGCCACCATCGCGCATGAGATACACAACCCGCTCGATTCGGTCGGCAACCTGCTTTTCCTGATCGGCCAGGATGCGAAGGAGGACAGCACCCGTGAGTACGTTGCCACAGCCAGCCGCGAGTTGGCGCGCGTTACCCAGATGACGCAGCAGATGCTCTCATTCCAACGCGACGCGGCAAAGCCGGTGCCAGTGAAGATCGGCAAGATTCTTGAGAGCGTGACCGCTCTGTTCGAACGAAAGATCGAGTCGGCGGGCATCCGGCTGGAACAGCGAATTGATTTTGATGGCCACATCCTGGTGCAACCGGGAGAGCTGCGGCAGATCTTTGCCAACCTCGTCGGCAATGCCATTGAAGCAATGGGAGCCCGCCGCGGCACGATTACGCTGCGCGCGTATGAATCGCTGGATTGGAGGCGCGGCCTGCCGGGAGTCCGCGTGCTGGTTGCAGACGACGGCCCCGGCATACCGGAGCATGTCCGCGGCAAAATCTTTGAGCCCTTCTTTACGACCAAGGGCGAAGGTGGAACTGGACTGGGACTATGGATTGCCTCCGACATTCTGCGGAAATATGACGGCACGATGCGGCTGCGAAGCTGCACCCAGCCCCACCGCTCAGGAACATGCTTCTCAGTCTTCCTTCCTTTTCAGACGAGTCCGGACTCTCCGGTGCGTTCCTAGATTGACGCCATGGATCGGCTTGCGACGGCTGCTCCGGGCAAAGGTTAGGGGACAACAAATGAGCGAGTAGGCGCTACCGGTCAGATCATCGCCAAGGCGCGACTGATCCCAAGCGAATCGTGACAGGTGCAACGTCAACAGCCCCACGCGGCGAAGACAAGAAAGAGCGGCGCTCCGATCAACCGGGAGCGCCGCTTCTGTATGGCGTGGATTACTTTCCGGCGGCGGCCTGTTCGGCTTCGTAGGTGGTGAGGGCCTTGAGAGCCTCATACTGCGCCGCGCCGGGGTTGCCGACATGGCGTCCGTTGACAAAGAGGGTGGGGGTTGCGGTGATGCCGATGGAATTGCCGAGTGCCTGGCTGCGCTTGATACGCTCGGCGGTGGCTGGAGTTTCGGCGCAGGCCTGTGTGGCGGCGGCGTCGGCTCCGGCGAGGAAGGCGTAGTGGCGCAGGCGATCGGTGACGGCGGCATCGTCGATGGTGGTTTTGCCGGCGGCATCGGTCTTGCGGACTTCGGACTCGATTTCCTTCTGGTGGGCAAAGACCGAATCAGCGAAGGTGAAAGCCTGGTCCTGATTGGAGCGAGCGAGGCAATCCAGATAGGCCGAGGCGCGCAGAGCCCAGGGGTGGAGCTGGGTCAGCGGGAAGCTTTGAAAGACGAAGCGCGCGTCAGGGAAATCTCCGCGGAGCTTCTCCATGACGGGCTGCGCCTCCTTGCATGCGGGGCATTCCAGGTCGGCAAACTCAACGATCAGCAGCTTGGCGTTCGCAGGGCCCTTCGCGGGGCCGAAGGCGGACTTGGCAAGCTCCTGGCGTTCGCGTTCAAAGGGGTCGGCGCCAAAGGGGAGGACGTCGCCGGCGATGGCGTGCTTGAGATCCTTTGAGATGTACCAATGCACGAACTGCTGACCTTCCGGAGTGGCGAAGAGAGCGTCGACTTCGAAGAGCTCCGGGATGGGCGAGAGCTGGATGTTGGCGACCTGAATCTTGAGGTTTGAATCGTAGCCGAACATACGCTTGAAGTAGGCATCCGCGACTTCCTTGCTGGGCGCTCCGGGAGGAAGCGCGGGAGCGGGGGCCTCGGCAGCGGGCTTGGCGGCGGGAGCGGCGGCCGGCTTCTTCTCAGAGGTCTGCGCGAAGAGTGAAAGAGAGAGCAGCAGAACGGCAGAGCACTTCAGTAGATTACGCATCGATCATCCTTGAGTTGCAAGAGTTCGTGACGGCATTTTGCCGGTTGAGGCCATGCCGAAGTTTTACTAAACCTGGTGGCGGGCCGCAATGGGAAAGCGACGGCCCGTGCCGAAGGCCTTGGTTGAGATTCGAATACCGGGGGCGGCCTGCTGCCGCTTGTACTCGCTGCGGTCGATGAGGCGGATGACCGAGCGGACGACATCCTCGTCGTAACCGGTAAGGGCGACGATCTCCGGGGCGGATTTCAGATTCCCGACATACTCATCGAGAATGCGGTCGAGCACGTCATAGGGAGGCAAGGAATCGCTATCCTGCTGGCCCGGACGCAACTCGGCGGAGGGAGGCTTGGTGAGCGACGACTCGGGGATGACCGGGCGGCGCGAATTGACGTAGCGGGCGAGGCGGTAGACGAGCGTCTTGGGCACGTCGGAGATGACGGCGAGGCCGCCGACCATGTCTCCGTAGAGGGTGCAGTAGCCGACGCCGAGCTCACTCTTGTTGCCGGTTGTGAGGACGAGGGCGGAGAACTTGTTGGCAACGGCCATCAGGATTCCGCCACGCGTGCGGGCCTGGAGATTTTCTTCGGTTACATCCTCGGCGAGGCCGGAAAAGAGTACTGCAAGAGAGCTGCGGTAGGACTCGAAGATTCCGCGGATGGCGACCACCTCGAAGCAGATATCGAGGTTGGAGGCGAGTTCGCGAGCGTCCGTAATGCTGCCCGAAGAGGAGTACTGGCTGGGCATGGAGACGCCGATGACGTTTGCGGCTCCGAGCGCGTCGACGGCGACGGCGGCGGTGAGCGCGCTGTCGATTCCGCCGCTGAGTCCGACGACAACCTTCTGGAAGCCGCACTTGTGAACGTAATCGCGGGTTCCGAGGACGAGGGCGGCGTAGGCGGTTGGCTCCACTCCGGAGAGCTGCTCATGCATATCGCCGGTCATGGAGGCCGTGTCCACGAAGATGAGATCCTCCTCGAAAGAGCGCGCCTGGGCGATGACTTCTCCGGCGGGGTTCAGGGCAAGGCTGGAGCCGTCGAAGACGAGGCTGTCATTGCCTCCGACCTGGTTGACCAGGAGAACAGGGACGCGATGCTGGCGGGCAATGGAGGCCAGCATGGCCTGGCGGAGATCCGGCTTGCCGACATGGAAGGGCGAGGCCGAGATGTTGATGACGACCTGCGCTCCGGCGCGGACGAGTTCCTCGACCGGATCGGCGCCGTAGAGACGGCGGCTCCAAAAGGCTTTGTCGTTCCAGGCGTCTTCGCAGATGGTGAGGGCAATGGCCTGGGTGCCGATGGAGAAAAGGCTCTGGGAGGCGGCCGGCGCGAAGTTCCGCATCTCGTCAAAGACATCGTAGGTGGGCAGAAGGCGCTTGGACTGGATGAAGTCGATGCGCCCGTCGCGAAGGAGCGCAGCGGAGTTCATGACGCTCTTGCCGGTCTCGGAGGCGGCAGGCGATGGAAATCCGGCGATGATGGCGATGTCTGGAAATTCGGCGGCAAGGCGCTCGAGCACCTCGCGCGAGCGGGCCACAAAGGCAGGAACCTCGACGAGATCGCGCGGTGGATAACCGCAGACCGAGAGCTCAGGGAAGACGATAAGATCCGCGCCGCGGGAACGGGCGAGGATGGTGTTGTGGCGGAGCTTGGCCGCGTTGCCGGTGAAGTCCCCGACCGTGGGATTAATCTGCGCGAGTGCGATCTTCACAGAAATAGTGTAAAGCGCGAATGGGAAGAAGAACAAAGTTTGTGTGAAGGCGCGGGGAAAGTGCCGGGCTGAAATAAGCACCCCGCTCTAAACCGGCAGAAAACACAGGTTTAGAACGGGGCGCGAGGATGCGATACGGCGGAGCTAGTTGATGTAGAGGACGTCGCTAGCCTGGCCCTTGATGTCAGTGTTGTACTGCGAAGTGATGGGATTGGCCTTCTGATCGTAGATGAAAAGCACTCCGCCCTCAATGGTGTAAACCTCGCCGCTATTGACGGAGAGCGAAACTCCCGTGGCATCGCCATGGGCGGTGGGCAGAACACTTACTGTTGGGCCGGTCGGGCTGACCATGGTGATGCAGCTCTGCACGCCACAGTTCAGCGACGCCACCCAATAGACGCCGTTGATGTTGCGAATCCAGCGCTTGACGCCGTTGCCAACACGGATGGCCTGACCGGCGGTTCCGGCGGCAAGGTCGATGACCGTGAAGTAGCCGTCCTGCACATTGTTGCCGCCACTATTCGCGGCGCAGGCCGGAGTGCCGACGTCGGCGAATGGACAATCATTGGCGACGGAGGTGGTGCTGGAGCCGGCAACGTAGAGTTTGTTGGCCGTGAGGTCGATGAGTCCGTGACGCGCGCCCAGGAGAGGCCAGGTCTTGAGCACCTTGGCGGTGATGGCAGTGCCGGTGACGGGCGAGGCCGGAACGACGATGGAGGTGGCATCGATCTCCGAGACATAGGCCGGATAGATGCAGGTGAGTGAGAGGGCGGCGGGATTCGCCGTGGGGCAAGCCGTCAACGAGGACGTGGTGACCGTGTAGGTGTTGCCGCCGCATTCGACTCCGCAGTTGAGGACGTACGCCTTGGAGCTGTCCGACGAGAAAAATACGGCAATGGGACGGGAGAGCGCGTAGCTGCCGTTGGCGTCGCTGAGGGTGAGCGGGTAGTAAGGCGGAACCTGGGTGTTCGGGTCGATGGTGGTGAGATCGACCCAGTTCGCGCTGTCATCCGACTGGGTGAAGGCGAGCAGATGTTTTTCGGCGGCGTCCATGCCGAGATATTCAACATAGGGGAACGGAATCTGGGTATTCAAGCTTCCATCCGTGGGATTGAAGCGGACAATTGCGCCCGAGGTGCGGACGATTCCGTTGGAGTAGCTGGGCACGGCGGCAAAGCCGAACTTGTTGTTCAAGGATGTGACAAAGCTCTCGGTGTATCCGCCGAGATTGACGGCGGCTTTGACGCTCTCCTGATTGTTGTTGAAGGAGGAGAGAGAGCCTGCGCCGGAGTTGTTGATTAGGGTCAGGGTTCCATCGGGCGAAGGCTGCATGTAAGTAGGCTGGGCGCCGGTTGGGAAGGTGAAGGTGGTGAGCTTGTCATAGACGGTGTCCACGACCTGCAACTGGCCGGCATAGTAGTTGGTGACCAGGCTGCGATGGAGGAGGTGGGTGGTGGGCTTGAACGGCAGGTTTCCGGTCCCATTGTTATAGGTGGTCTGACTGGTGGTGTCGTTGCTGCCACATCCGGCCAGCAACAATGCGCCCGACAGGGCGATGAACAATAACGCTCGCTTCTTCAAGCAACGCACTCCAGACGAGATAGATTTCGAAGATGCTGGAAAAGCCGATTATAACATCGCGTGCGCGGCATCCCGAGCGGCCTCTATGGTAAGGTTCCAGAAAAGCGGATAATTGCAGTCTTTAGATAAATCAAGGTCAAGGAATCCGATGTCTTCGTTTCTGGAACGCCTGAACCGCGGGCCCGTGTTGTGCGACGGCGCCATGGGCACACTGCTGTATGCCAAGGGTGTGTTCATCAACCGATGTTATGACGAACTGAACGTGTCGCAGCCGGAGATGGTGGGCACGATCCACGCGGAGTATGCAAAGGCGGGAGCGGAGATTCTGGAGACCAACACCTTCGGAGCCAACCATTACCGCCTGCTGCGCCACGGATTTGAGACGCGCGTGCGCGAGATCAACCGGGCGGGCGTACAACTGGCGCGGGCCGCGGCAGGAGCCGACCTGCTGGTGGCAGGCAGCGTGGGACCGCTGGGCGTGCGGATTGAGCCTCTGGGCAAGATTGCACGCGAAGAAGCGCGCGAGGCATTCCGCGAACAGATTGCGGTGCTGGCCGAAGAGGGCGTGGACCTGATTCTGCTGGAGACATTCGGCTCGATCGCCGAGTTGCAGCAGGCGGTGCTGGCGGCGCGGGAGGCTGCTCCTGGATTGCCGATTGTGGCCGAGGTGACCATTGACGATGAGGGCAACGCGCTGGACGGAAGCGAGCCCGAGGCATTTGGCGTAAAGCTGACGGATTTCGGCGTGGACGTGGCCGGCTGCAACTGCTCGATTGGCCCGGCGGCGATGCTGGACACTATCGAAAGACTCCGCAGAGTGACTTCCCTGCCCCTGGCAGCGCAGCCCAACGCGGGTATGCCGCGCAGCGTGGAGGGACGAAACATCTACCTGTGCTCGCCGGAGTACATGGCGAGCTATGCGCGGAAGTTTGTCGCGGCCGGGGTTTCCATGATTGGCGGATGCTGCGGAACAACTCCGGAGCACATCAAGGCCATGAAAGCAGCCCTGCGGGTGGGCGAGGCGCGCACTTCCTCGTTCCACGTAACAGTGGCAGACCAGACGGCGGCTCCGGCGGTGAAGCCGCTCCAAGAGCGTTCGCGGCTGGGCAGGAAGCTGGCGGCGGGCGAGTTTGTGACGATGGTGGAGATTGTGCCGCCCAAGGGAAGCGATCCGGCGAAAGAGCTGGCAGCGGCAAAGTATCTGCGCGGCGTGGGCATCGACGCAGTGAACATTCCGGACAGCCCGCGGGCCTCGGCGCGGATGGGCAACCAGGCGCTGTGCAACCTGATTGCGCGCGAATGCGACATTGAAACCGTGCTGCACTACACCTGCCGCGACCGCAATGTGTTGAGCATCCAGAGCGACCTGCTGGGAGCGTGCGCGCTGGGCCTGCACAATTTGATCTGCATCACCGGCGATCCGCCGAAGCTGGGAAATTATCCGGACGCAACGGCTGTCTTCGACGTGGACGCGATTGGACTGGTGAACATTGTCCATAACTTGAACCTGGGAGTAGATATCGGCGCGAACCCGATTGGCTCGGCGACTTCGTTTGTGATCGGCGTGGGCGCAAATCCAGGGATCACCGACATTGATGAAGAAGTTCGCCGCTTTGAATACAAGTGCGAGGCGGGAGCCCACTTTGCGGTGACCCAGCCGGTCTTCGACATGCGCCTGCTGGAGGATTTCCTGCGCCGGGTGGAACACTGCAAAGTTCCCGTGATGGCCGGGATTTGGCCGCTTCTGAGCGTGCGGAACGCGGAGTTCATGCGCAACGAGCTGAGAGTCTCCGTGCCGGATGAGATTCTGCGGCGGATGGCGGCGGCAAGCGAGAGCAGCGAACTGGCACGCGCGGAAGGCGTGCTGATCGCACGCGAAATGCTGGTGGAGGCGCGCGGCATGGTGCAGGGAGTGCAGGTGAGCGCTCCGCTGGGAAAATTCGCCGCCGCCGTGGACGTGATCGAGGCGCTGGGAGAACGCTCCGAGGGATAGGCGTCTCCGGCGACGGAGCTGCGGATCTGGTGACTTGCCTGTGGGCTCAGCGTTGCGAACAGCGCGGAGCCCACTCTGGCGCTAGGGCTTCGGGTGCCCAACCGGAATCAGGTAGATAGGGACAATATCAGCGGGCAGCGCCGCGGCGTCGGCGGTCTGCTTGGCGTCAACGCCGCCGACGGAGACGGCTCCGAGTTTGAGGGCCGTGGCCTGGAGCAGCAGGTTCTGCGCGGCGTGTCCGGCTTCGAGGTTCACCAGCTTCTGCGAAACTTCCTTGGCCGTCAGCTTGGCGGCGCGCTCGTACTCCCCGGCAATCACGAAGACAATGGGAGCGTTCTTCACCGTTTCCTGGGTGGAGAGCGCGGCGCGAACATCCTTGGCGGAGAGTTGCTGGAGCGCGTGCTTGGCCGGGAGGTACTCAAAGAAGCCCTCCGGCCGGGCAACGTAGAGGCGCAGGAAGTACATGGCGTGGGCCGAGGGCGCGGTGCGTCCGCCCTTGTCGTTGGTGATTCCCTGCGCGGACCAGGCGAGTTGCGAGACCTCGGCGAGGGTGATCTTTGTGGCCTCGAAGGTGCGGACCGAGCGGCGGGTGGCGAGCGCTTCGTTGAGGCTCATGCCTCCGGTGCGGGTGGGCGCGGGGAGCGGGATGGTGGCCTGCTGCGCGCTGACGGCGCTGGCAGCGAAGAGAAGAATGCAGAGGATTGCGTTTCGCATGATGTTCTCCTTACGTGGGAATTGGAACACAGGCAGGGGTGGAGCGAACAATAAATTTGCCGGGGCAAAATCACCAGAGCGAATGACACAGGTCACAGCCCGGATGGTTGCCATAAATGACAATAGCAATGCAGCGAAAGGACTTATAAATGGCCTCAACTACCGTTCCCCAGGTGGGCGCGATGCTCACCCTTCCCTCCGACGCGGTGCGCCAGATTCTGTGGCGCTTCAGCGACCGTTTTGATCTGCAGATGCTGGTGCAATCGGCGCGCGCGGTGGCGCGCGGCCCGGTGGCGCGCATGGTGGCCTCCGGCGAGCGCAACACGCACGAGTGGACTCCGGCCAAGAGCGAGATGATGGAGGCGTTTGACCGCGCCGGAATCACGGCGGCCTTCATGGAGCCGGAAGAGGGCGGCTTCATCAGCGGCCCGAAGAACCTGGCGCTGGGGCTGGCGGCGTTCGAACTGGCGTGGGTGGATGGCGGAGCGGCGACGGCGAGCCTTGCGGGCTTCCTGGCGCTGGCGCCGATCCACGAACGCGGCACGGCGGAACAGTCGGCGCACTACATGGCTCTGGCCGCGCCTCCGCAGGCGGGTGAAGAGCGCAAGACAAAGCGCGGAGCCTTCGCGCTGACCGAACCGATTCCCTACGTGGGCGTGGATACCGGCATTTTGAGCGGGCGGATGAGGATCGCCGAGTGGAAGGACGGCGAGGAGCCGCTGCTACAGGTGGAGAAGCGCGGACGCTTCATCACCAACATTGCATGCGCGGATTTTGTGACGGCGGCGGTGGATTCCGGCGACGAACGGATTAAAGGAAGCTGCGTCATCATTCTGGAAGAGGGAGACGAGGGCACGTTCGATCGCGGCACGCCGACGAAGAAGCTGGTGCATCAGCTTTCGTCCACGGGCGACCCGATTTTCAGCCTGAAGGTTCCGGCAAGCCGCATTGTGGGCGGATACACGGTGAAGGACGGCAAGATCGTCCCGAACTTCACGCACGGCGATGTGATTGAGGCGGTGTTCCGCCGGACGCGGGTGACCGTGGGCTTGATGACCTCAGCCAAGCTGCTCTCGGCAGTAGAGCCGGTGATTCGCTACCAGCGTGGACGCTTCCGCGGGGCGGAGTCGATCAAGGAAGGCAGCCTGCGTTACGACCTGGGAATCCAGCAGCGTGAGGACGCGCTGCAACGGCTGGTGGACGTATGGGCCTCCGGCGAGGCAGGCGCTTCGCTGGGATTTGCAGCGGCGCGGCTCTTTGATGAACTGGACCCTCTGGAGCGGCAGAAGACCGCGCTGATGGCCGAGCGCGGCATCGCCGGAGGGCGGGCAGAGATCAAGGCGATGCGCGAGAGCGAGGCCGCCGCGTTGGAACTGCTGGAAGGCACTCCGGGCGACGAACGGCGGGCTGAACTGGAGGCCGATCCTCTTGTGCAGTATGCGCTGAAGGATGCGGCGGCGAATGTGCTGTGCCCGGCGACCAAGCTGTGGAACACCGGCGAGGGCACGCGGATGATGCGCGAAGCCGTGAGCCTGATGGGCGGATACGGCATCACCGAGGACTGCCCCGGATACCTGGCGAACAAGTGGATGGACGCGCAACTGGAAGCCACCTACGAGGGGCCGGAGGCGGTGCAGCGTCGGCAATTGACGATCACCATGACCACGGAGCTGTTCCTCGCGCAATTCCGCGGCTGGATCAAGGAGATGCGCGGCATTGCCTCCGAGCGCCCGGGAACGGGCGCATGCACGCTGGCCACGGCGATGACGATGTGGCTGTGGACGTTGAATTACACGCTCCACGGCAAGGACGCCGACGGCAACAAGCTCTACCACGGGCAGCGCCAGGGAGTGACCTTTGCGCTGGCCGACGCCTTGTGCTGGCTGATGGCGGTGCGCTGCCAGATTCTGGATGTGCTGGAACTGGAGGCGCGCGGCGGCGACGATCCGGTGGTGGCCGAAGGGCTGGCGGCGACGCTGCAATTCTTCTCAGACCTGTGCCATGTGCAGTCGGCGCGGGCCTCGGGCGAGGTCTCGCGCATCTGCGCCGAGCTGGTGTATGGCTATAACCGGCATCCGGCGTGGGACACGGAGGGATACAAGGCCTGCTTCCTGAGCGACGAACTGGAGGAGTGGGAAGGCTTCATTCCGGGGATTGTGTCGGTTGCCACCGACGTGGTGAACCAGGGCGCACATCCGCTGAAGGCAGGGCCGTGCGCGGGCTGCGCGGGTTCGGCTGACTTCTTGCATTTGCAGAACAAGCTGGCAACGTGCCTGACGGGCTCAAGGCTGGCAAAGGATCGCGCGGCGGAGACCGTGATGAGGGTGATGATTCCGGAAGCGTTGGACTACCCGGCATGAGCGAAGTGATTACGGACATTGCAGAGGAGGTTCCACGGCAGGAGATGGCCGTGGATATTGCGTGCGTGGGCTTCGGTCCGGCGATGGGCGGCTTTCTCACCACGCTGACACGCGAGATGGCGGCGCATCCGGACGACCCGGCGCTGGAGAGCAAGGCGGCGCCGGGAATGCCGCTGCAGGTGCTCTGCTACGAGCGCTCCGACGATATTGCGGCGGGCGTAAGCGGCGTGGTGACCGCTGGCAAGGCGATTCGCACGAGCTTCCCGGAACTTGCGGCAGCGCAGATTCCGATGATGGTTCCGGTGAAGCAGGAGAAGGTTCTGTATCTGCTGGACCCGCTGGGGGCGAGCCGCCGTTCGATGGCGCTGCGCGTGGGAGACATGGTGCTGCGCTCGCTGTGCGGGCCTTTGAGCGTGGAGCAGGAAGCGTTCGAGCTGCCGTGGGCTCCGGGATTCCTGCAAAAACACGATGGGCTGGTGATGTCCATTGGGCAGTTCAACCAATGGGTGGGCGGCGAGTTGATGGGCAGCGGCCTGGCGCAGGTGTGGCCGGGGACTCCGGTGAGCGCGGCGCTATTTGAAGGCAACGCAGTAAAGGGCGTGCGGCTGGCCGACCAGGGCGTTGACCGCCATGGCACTCCTGAGGCCGGATTTATGGCTGGGATGGATGTGCGCGCCGAGTTGACCGTCGTTGGCGACGGGCCGGTGGGCGCGGTTGGGCAGAGCATCGACCGCAAGCTGGGTATGCCCGGCGGACACGCGCAGCACGAGTGGGCCGTGGGCATGAAGATGGTGGTCGAGTTGCCCGAGGATACGCCTCTGGAGGCGGGGACGGTCTGGCATACGTTCGGGTATCCGGAGCCGGAGGTGTTTGGCTTTCTCTATGTGCATCCGGAGCGGCTGGCATCGGTGGGAATCTTCGTGCCGTCGTGGCTGGCGAATCCGGGGCGAAGCTCGTACCGCTACTTGCAGCACTTCATGCAGCATCCGTACCTGTGGCGCTACCTGAACGGCGGCACCATGCGCTCTTGGGGAGCAAAATCGCTTCAGGAGTCCGGCGCAAACGGCGAGCCTTTTCTGGCCGGAGACGGATACGCACGCATTGGCGAAGGCTCCGGCAGCACTAACATGCTGACCGGCTCAGGGGTGGACGAGGCTTGGGCAACGGGCGTGCAACTGGCTGAGGCGGTGACGGAACTGCTGCGGGCAGGCAAGGCATTCACGCAAGAGAATCTGGAAGTGAGCTACGTTGAGCGGCGGCGCAGGAGCCCGGTGGAGCAAGGCGCGCAGGCCGCCAAAGACGCACGCAACGGCTTCCACAAAGGGGTGGTCTCCGGGCTGATCGGGATGGCGCTGGCAGGGCTGACCAACGGAAAGCTCTCCCTGGCGGCGAAAATTCCTCCGGCGCATGAGCAGATCGAAGCGCTGAGGAAGTTTTACGGGCGCATGAGGCCGGAGCGCTTCGAGAATGCGAGGCAGGAGGCGGCAGCCGGTAAACGCTCACTGCACGATGCGCTGATGGACGCCTGCGGATGGCCGGAGATTGCGTACGACGGCAAACTGCTGGTCTCGCAGCAGGACGCTCTGCTGATGGGCGGCAAGGTGCAGGCGGCGGCAGGCTTCGCCGATCATGTGATCTTCCGCGAGCCAAAGCTTTGCGCGGCGTGCGAGGAGCGGACGTGCATTGCCATGTGCTCGGGGCAGGCGATCACACAGGGCGAGGATACGACTCCGGCGTTCGACCGCGAGAAGTGTATCCACTGCGGCGCGTGCCTGTGGAACTGCGGGCACTCTCCCGACGGAGAGAGCTCAAATATTGAGTTCCGGGCGGGAGCGGGTGGACTGCACTCGGCGGAGAATTAGGGTTCAAGGTTTCAAGGTTTCAGGGTTTCAAAGTTTCAAGGTTAGAGGCAGGAGCAAGAGCAAAACCAAGGTCAACAGCCCCACCCTGGTTAACAGATGGCGAGGATGGGGCACCCGCTACTTTTCTTTCATAGGAATAAATACTCATGGCAAATAGTTTTCACATCGTGGTGTGCGCCAGCATTGTGCCTGATCCGTTGCAGACGCTGGAGCCTGCTGCCGGGGCGGGCGCTCCCGGACTGAAGAACGAGATGATGCTTCCGGCGGTGCTTGATCCGTGGGCGGCTTCGGCGTTGTATGAGGCGGCAAATCTCGCGGCAAAGCATCCGGGAAGCAAGGTTTACCTGGTGAGCCTCGGTCCAAAATCAAAGCTGCAACAGGTGATGATGACCGTTGCGCAAAAGGTTCCATTTGAACTGGTGGCCGTGGATGGGCCGCTCGGCGGCTTCACCGACGCGCACTCGACGGCGGCGGCACTAGCTGAGGCGATCACGGCGATTCCGGGGTTGGAGCGCGAACATATGCTGCTCTTCGGCGGCTGGGAATCGGCCTCGCGCGGAGCTGGCGTCACCATGCCGGTGCTCGGCGAACGGCTGGGAATTACCGATCAGTTCCAGGGCGTGGACGAGATCACGGTGCGCGACGATGGATCGTTCGAGGTGCTGGAGCGCGTGGAAGGCGGCAAACACCAGGTCTCCGTGTGCGCAGGCGCGCCGGCCGTGCTGGGCTGGGCGACGGGCAGTTTGCCGGAGCCGCGCAACTCCCCGCAGGTTGGCATGGCGAACATGCGCGGCATTATGCCGGCGCTGCAGAAGGCGAAGAGCGTGAAACTCGACGCCAACGGATTGAGCTACGTCTCGGTGAGCCTGCCCAAGCAGCAGCGTGTGACGCGCGTGGTACGCGATGTGCCGGAAGACGAGATCGCACGCGAGATCGTGCAGTGGATTGCGGAGTAAGCCATGGAAAAACTTCTTGTATTGACGCATGTAGATGAATCGGGCGCGGCGCTGACGAAGGCGTCGCTGGAATCCGTGGCGGCGGGCGTGGAGTTTGCAGGCGCGCTGGGCGCATCGCTGACCATCGGCATTGTGGGAGCGCAGGGCGAGGCAGCGGCAGAGCAGGTCGCAGGCACCGCGGCACGCGTGCTCATTGTTTGCGGCGAGGCGTTTGCGCAGGCGCGCTATGCGAGTGACGCGGCGGCTTGCGAGGCGCTGGCGCGCGCGGCAGAGGCGACCATTGTTTTCGCTCCGGCAAGTTCGCGCTTTGCCCGCGTGGTGCCCGGCGCGGCCTTCCAGCTGGGCGGATTTACTGATACGCACATCACTTCCCTCGCCATGGGAGAGACCTTGGAAGCGTGCCGCTGGTACTATCGCCAGCGCGTGGAGGCCGTGGTGCGGCGCGAGACGCGTCCGTGGTTTCTGCTGCTGGAGGGTGGAACGCGCGCGGCATGGGTCGCAAGCGGCGACGCTCCGGAGGTTGAACGCGTCGCGGTGACGCTGCCCGCGCTGCGAACAACGGTCAGCGGCGTGCGCGCGCCTAAGCTCGACGAACAGACGATTCGTCCCGAGGCAAAGGTTCTGTTTGTGGCCGGTGCGGGATGGACGAAGAAGCAGGCTGACGGACAGGTTCACGCCGCCGAGGCCGAGCAGTTGATTCTCGGCTTCCTGCGCGCGGCCGACGCCTCGCTGGGCAGCAGCAAATCGCTGGTGGACCAGAGCGGCGAGAATCAGCCGGTGCTGAAGTTCATGACCCACATGAACCAGATCGGGCAAACCGGCGCAACGCCGCGCCATCCGAAGGGGCTTTCCACCTGCTGCCACGGCGAAGAGCCTCATGTGGTGGGTTGGCGATTCATCACGGAGCGGCGCGCGGTGAGCCTTGACCCGAACTGCGGATGGGCGCGCGGCAAGGCAGACGTGCTCTACGTGGCCGACGCCTTCAAGGTAATGGCGAAGGTGAATGCGCTGCTGATGGAGAAGAACAAAGCGGCCAACTAAACCAGGTTAGAAATCGAAGCAGCGGAGAAGCCGGGCCAGGAGATGGCCCGGCTTTTTTGCGTCTGGGCATGGCGCGCGCGTCGGAAGCGCTCACCACGAAATATCCACCACCTGGCGGATGTACAAAGGGCTCACGCTGTGGCGCAGCTTGCCATGCCCCTCCCGCGCGCGCTCCGCGATGGCGCGCAGCTCCTGTGGCGTGTAGGCGCGTTGCAAGGAGGTCACGCCGTCCTGGGCATTAATGGGGTCGAGCAGCGGGCAGACAAAGGTGCGGAAGAGCAGCAGCGGCAGCGGGTGGCGCACCAGGTCAAGCAAAATGAAACGGCGGCAGGAGCGGGAGACATTTCGAATCATGCGGACGACTTCATCTTCGGAGAGATGATGCGCCATGCAGACCGCGAGCGCCACGTCCGCGCGCGGCAGAGGATCACTGACGGCGTTTCCAGTGACGATTGGGAGCATGGCTCCAGGCGCGGCACGAAGGTCGAAGCCGATGACGTCGGCTGTGGTGTCGCGGCGAATCTGCTGGAGCAGCAAGCCGTGCCCGCAACCGATATCCAGCACGCGGCGGACCGGAAGAGGATCGCGGCGGAGCAGGCGGAGGATTGCCGAGGTGTTGCCCAGCCACTGATGCGTGCGATGAAGCTGCTGATAGGCGCGCGCGCGCTCCTCCTCCGCGACCTCGTTGCTGTCGAGAATCTCGGCGTCGGCGCTGCGCGGTAAACTCCCCAGAAATGCCATCTGGGTCTTAAGATGCACGGAAAGCCGGGGCGACGCTGCCAGCGCCCGTGCGCGGCGCGCGGTAACATACAGACGGAAACCGAATCGAAAAGGGGGAGAATCCATGTTGGCAAGCTTTACCGTGATTCCATTGGGAGCCGAGGGCGGAGTGAAGAAGCTGATTGCCGAAGCGCTGAAGATTGTTGACGACTCCGGACTGCCCTACAAGGCGGGCGCGATGAACACGACCATCGAGGGCGAGACGGACGAGGTGATGAATGTCATCATGCGCTGTCATCGCAGGATGCTGGAGCTGGTGCCACGGGTGCTGACCAACATCTCCATCGACGAGCGCCCAGGCTTCACCGGAAGGCTGGAAGGAAAGGTGCGGGATGTGGAAGAGGTGCTGGGCAAGCGGCTGGGAAGGGATTAGGATCGGCGCGGGATTTTTCCCCTCCGGCGCGATCATGTTGCGTAACCGGGCGGAGTAATCATGCGGCGTAATCGTGTAAGATGGCTTCGCCGTTGTTAGGATAGAGACGATGAAACGAACGCTTCTGCTGCTACTTCTGCTTGTCCTTTTGAGCGCGGCCCTCTGCGCCCAGGAACGCGCACCCTCCGCTCTCTTCGAGGCGGCGCAGTGCCTTGTTACCGATCCGCACCACTGGGTGGACGTAAAGAACGTGAAGGAATTGAACCTGGCGTATCTGCCGGAGGCCAAGAGTTTCGGCGGCGCCCGGTATCTTTACGTCATTGTTTACAGCAGCCCCAAGCACGACCAGGGCACGATCTACGACATCCGGCTCAAGGACGAAGACCATCACCGCGTTTACAGCATTGAGAACAATGCCGACTTTGTTTTCAATGCCAAGAAGGAGGTCACCTTCTCCGAGCCGCCGCTGGGCGGAGCGTGGCGGCAGAATCAGCTCACCCTCTCCATTCAGCAGATCCAGCACCACCGCAAGTGGTATGAGGCGCAGGTGAAGGCCCTGCTCAAACCCTCCGCCAAACTCCACTGCGAGACCAACGTGGAGGACGTGGGAGCACCGAAGTAAAGGCTCCCGCGCCGTTCATCGATCCCGCCGCGGAAGAGGCACGGCCACGCCATCATCCATCTTCGGAATCCCGAAGTGCCCGCTCAGACGCAGCAGATCCAGCGGGGTGATGGAGCCGGAGACGGTGACGAAGTTCATATCGCGCGCTCCCACCCAGAGCACGGCGACATCGCGGATCGACGAGCCATCCATGCGGAGCCAGAGGTCGGTAGTCATGCCGCTCTCACCGTGGTGCTTGCTCACCAGGTGCTGGAATCCGGCCTCGCGATACTCCTGCATGAGAGAGTTCATCGTCATCGGATCGAAAATCACAGCGCCCGGATAGTGGAAGCTGTGGACCGAAACGCCGTTCACTCCGGCGATCACCCTCCGCAGGTCTTCATTGTCGCGGTCAAGCTTGCTGGCCAACACCAGCATCGAGTGGTCGATGGTGAATTCCGTACGGCTCGCGGCATTTTGGCCCAGTTCGGCAATGCCGCGCGGAACCCACTCCCGTGCCTCGGCCTCGCGGGCGGAGCGCGTTGGGGCAGTGACCGGCGGCTGTGCCGGAGCAACGTTGGGCGGAGACGGCGGCTGTTCCTGCGCCCCGGCAGTAGCCGCCGCAAGGCAGCCAGCCAGGGCCATCAAGTGAATTCGGGAGAGCTTCATCTTCATCCTCGCAAGGCAGCGCAGCACCTGGCCCGCCGCCGTGGACTGAGCTTCTAAACCCGCAGGGGCGGGATTTGTTCCGCGGCGGCCTCTCCCCGGCTCTGATGCAAAGAAAATGCCCGCCACCGGCGGGCACCTCTCGTATTCCTGTTCGCGATGGCTAGAAGGCCCACTTAATGATCGATGCGCCGCTAGTGAAACCTGCCCCAACGGATGCGATCAGCAAGGTGTCGCCTTTCTTCAGGCGTCCGGTCTCGATTGCGGTCCGCATTGCGATGGGAATGGTTCCGGCCGTGGTGTTGCCGAAGTCCTCGATATTGATGATTACCTTCTCCCGGGGCATCTTGAGGCGGTCAGCGGTGGCGGTGATGATCCGCTTGTTGGCCTGATGGGAGATGAAGCAATCGATGTCGGCTCCGGTCATTCCATTCTTGGCCAGAACGCGCTCGGTCATCTCCGCCATTTTCTTCACTGCGTACTTGAAGACTTGCTGCCCATCCTGATGAACATAATGCATTTTCTGGTCCACCGTCTCATGCGAGGAGGGATGCAGGCTGCCACCGCCGGGCATATAGAGATAGTCGCCGCCGAAGCCCTCAATCTGGTGGACGTAGTCGATAAATCCGAGGTCTTCGCCTTCCTCGGCAGGCTCCAGCAAGACGGCTCCCGCGCCGTCGCCAAACAGAATGCAGGTGGCGCGGTCGGTGTAGTCGATCATGGACGAATTTACGTCCGCGCCGATCACCAGGACTTTCTTGTGCGCGCCGCTCTCCACCAGTTTGACCCCGGTGGTAAGGGCAAAGACGAAGCCGGAGCAGCCGGCGGAGACATCGAAGCCCCACGCCTGCGGAATCTCCAGCTTCTTCTGAACCAGGCAGGCGGTTGAGGGATACATCATGTCAGGCGTTACCGTGCCGACGATGATGACTTCCACGTCGCTCAGATCCACGTTGTGGCGAGCCGCCAGGTCGCGGGCCGCCTCGGCTGCAAGGTCGCTGGCCGCCACGCCGGGAGCGACGAGATGACGTTCGCGAATTCCGGTGCGCTCAAGAATCCACTCGTTGGTGGTGGCGACCATCTTTGAAAGGTCGTCATTGGAGAGAACGCGAGGAGGTACAAATGAGCCGAGAGCCGTGATCTTGGCCCGAATATGAGATTTCAACTCCCAATTCTCCGATAGTAAGAATGTGCCAATTGTCGCCCACCGCGCTGCGAATGTAAACCACTGCCAAGGGAGATGCGAAAGCTTACGGCTGAACGGCTTGTACGCAGCATCTACGGGCGAGAACGCAGCCGCCGCTGATCGCGGGCGAAAACGGTATGCGTGCAAAGCAAAAGCCCCGCTCCGGCGCCCTCTTCAGGGCCGGAACGGGGCCTTCGCCTCCGCCCAATTTAGATCTTCAGGGAGCGGTCAGCGCGTCATCACCCACACCACGAATCCAATCGCCATCCAGAGTGACAGCGACAAGGGGAGCGCCATGGCAAGACCCCTCATGACATTGCTGGCAGGCTCGGAATCCTGTGGGCAGGTGCTCGCGACTGCTCCTGGCAGGCGCACCTCGGATTGCATTGCAGGGGCGGCGGGGTACACGGCCTCTGCCAGAATTGCCTGCCTCGCCAACTGCTCTCCCACCTGTTGAACTTCCTCCACCTGCATGGCCGCGATCTCCCTGACACAAGCATCCCGCAATTCCGGGGCGCGTCGAGGTTTGAGCACAGGATTCTCTGCTGAGGAGAGTTCAATATGGGGAGGACGCCGATTCGGGAATCAGGCTTGGGGAGCCTTGGCGGTAGGGAGACACGCAGCGTTCAGCACTTCTGGAATGCAATAAAGCCGGACACCGGAAGCTCACTGCACACGAAACGGCCCGTTACCGTTGCTTCCTTCCGGACCTGGCGGGATTGGCGGGGCTTCATCGCGTAAGACCGATGTCCGACCAGATTTGATACTACCACGTCCGTTTTCATCCTTCACCCCTGCGCCTGAGGAAAACGGACGCCACGGAAAACGGGGCGCGGGCACGCGATCCGAGCTCCACATCATCACTCGCCACATGACGCGCGACATGGCATAAGCGGCGGTCACCGGGCGTCCACTATACTGGGGAACGATGTCCACGGCCATCCCATTGCGCCTTGCACCGCCGGAGATCGAGCGTCTCTTCCAGACCTCGCTCTTTCTGCTGGTTGTGACCGGCTTTGCCACACTGGCCGGGACGGGCAAGCTCGATCTGCCGAGCGTGGCTTTTGTCTTATGCGCGCTGCTGTTAAGGGCCTACCTGCTGCTGCGCGATGTTTCCTTTGTGATTCCGCGCCGCGTCACCTCGTGGCTGGCGGTGGTGTACGTACTGCTGTTCTTTGTGGACTTCTTCTTTATTTCCGGGCGCGACTTTGTCACTCCCGCCGTCCACCTGGTGCTCTTTGGAATGTGCGTCAAGCTCTTCAACGTGGAGCGCGAGCGCGACTATGTTTACCTGGCGGTGCTCTCGTTCCTGATGGTGCTGTCGGCGGCCATTCTGACGGTTGACTCGATGTTTCTCGCCGCCTTCGCGCTCTTCATTGTGCTGGCGGTTTTCTGCTTCATGGCCATGGAGATGCGGCGCTCGGCGCTCTCGGCCACGAACACGGCTCCGCTGGCGATTCCCGGCCTGCGCACCCGCCGCCGCGCCATCTCTCCGATGCAGCGGCTCTCGCTCTCGCTGGCCCGCACCACGGGTGTGATGGTGATGGCCATCCTGGCCAGTGCCTGCGTTCTCTTTTTCGCCATGCCCCGCATCAGCGGCGGCTACATGTCCCGCTACGCCCAGAGTGACGCCATCACCACGGGGTTTTCCGATTCCGTCAACCTCGGAGAGATCGGACACATCCAGCAATCTTCCGAAGTCGTGGCGCATCTCCGCATTGAAGGCGACACCATCGGCGACCGCTCGATCCGGCTACGCGGCGCCGTGCTCACCCTGTTTGACGGAAAGCGATGGACCAATCCGCGCCACGAAGCCAGCGTGCTGGCACAGGGCTTTGGCAGGGTCTTTCAGCTCTCCACCCGGCCCAACGCGCTCGACCGCCGCGAGGAAGTCCGCGTAGCGCGCGGTCCGCACCTGGATACGCTGCGCTACCGCGTGCTGATGGAGCCGCTGAACACCACGGTCATCTTCACTATCCCCGCCGCACAGGCGATCTTCGGCTCCTTCCGCGAGATCGGCATCGATGACGACCAGACTTTTCACAATCTGGACCGTGAGCGCAACGTAAGCGTGTATGAAGGCGTATCCGATGTCTCCGTGCCGCTGCCCACCACACTCGGCCGCCTCACGGGCACGGTCCCCGAGGCGATGCCCGCGCGCTACCTCGAAGTTCCCGAGCACCTCGACCCGCGAATTCCGGAGCTTGCCCACCAGCTCACCGACGCAGAGCCTTCAACCTATCGCCGGGCGATGGCCATCGAGCGCTATCTCACCACGCAGTTCGGCTACACGCTGCAGCTTCCCTCGCAGCCGCCCGACGATCCCCTGGCCGACTTTCTCTTCCACCGCCGCCGCGGCCACTGCGAGTACTTTGCCTCGTCGATGGCTGTGCTGTTGCGCACCATCGGCATTCCCTCGCGCGTGATCACCGGCTTTCGCGGAGCTGAATTCAACCAGGTCAACTCGACCTACATCGTCCGCGCCAGCAACGCGCACTCCTGGGTAGAGGCTTACATTCCCGGCGCAGGATGGACCACATTTGATCCGACGCCCGCGGGCGACGCCCCGGTTGTCACGGCCTGGACGCGCCTCCAACTCTACATGGACGCGGCGCGCGAGTTCTGGCGCGAGTGGGTGGTCAACTACGATGCCGCTCACCAGCAGGCGCTCTCCATCAACGGCGCGCGCAAGACGCGCAACCGGATCGCCGACTTCCGCCGATGGTCTGCACGCCAGTACAACCGGATGCTGGAGGCCGCGCGCAATGTTCAACGCGAGGCCACGCACGATCCCGAGCGCCTCTTCCGCCCTGGAGCCGGTCTGCTCGGCGTGCTGCTGCTGATCGCTTTGCCCTTCGTGGCGCTGCATATCCGCAATCTCTTGCGCGCCTCCTCGGTGAGTGCTTCTCCCAAGTCGGCCTCGGCGATTCTGTACATGCGCATGGTCCGCCGCCTAGCCCGGCGCGGCTATCCCCGCACGGCCGCGCAAACTCCGGCGGAATTCGCCGCCTCGATCTCCGATGCCGAAGTTCGCGAGGCCGTGGTGCGCTTCACCGCCGCCTATGAACACGCCCGCTTCGGCGCGTCCACGGCGGCTGCCGCCAATCTTCCGGCACTTCTGGACCAGGTCCGCCAAACCCTGGCCCGCTCGTAACGGAGAAGATGAATGAGAATCCGTGAGATTGATGGGCTGCGCGCAATCGCCGCACTTGCCGTTGTAGCCACCCACTACTTCACCTGGATTCGATACAGTGGCGCTCAATACGGCTGGCTCGGCGTCGACCTCTTCTTTGTTCTTTCCGGTTTTCTCATTACCAGCATCCTGATTGACCTGAAGCCCAACTCCAGCTATTTCACGACCTTCTACGCGCGCAGGGCTTTTCGCATTTTTCCGCCGTACTTTTTCGTTCTTACGATCTACCTGATCTATTCCCTGTCCATCCACCGAGCGGGAACCATCGGCCTGTGGACAAAATACTTCTTCTACTACGCGAGCCTTTTATTTTCCGATAACACGGAATACAACATCAGCCTTGTTACCCATCTTGGCCTTGCAGTTCTGTGGTCGCTTTCCGTGGAGGAGTTGTTCTACATCCTGTGGGCGCCTGCTGTGCGATTCCTGGATCGCAAACGCTTCCGGATGCTGCTCGTGGGGATCATCATCGCTGCGCCGCTTCTCCGCCGGGCGCTGCGCTCCCACTCGCCGCTGGAAACCTTCACATTTTATTGCCGTATGGACGGCCTCGCTTTCGGCTCAATGGTGGCGGTGATTGCCCACGCCCGCAGACAAGGCTCCGCGGCACTGGCGGCGGTTGACCGCATCTTTGACCACGCCTGCCTTGTTTCGGGAATCCTCTTTGTCGCTTTCTTCGCGATTGCGGGGCCCGAGTACACGAAGCACAGCGTCAGTGTTCTCGGAATCACGCTGGCAGACCTGTTCTTTGCCAGTCTGGTCTACTACATCGTCCGCCACACGGGAGAATCTTCGCTGCCGCTCCGCTTCTTCCGGCTCGGGTTTCTCCGCAGCATCGGCATGGTCAGCTACAGTCTTTACCTTGTCCACTACCCGCTTTATTTTGTTGCCGGAAACATCTGCGCGCATTTTCACCTGAGCCGAAGACTCAACGCAGTTACGGTAGACGCCGTCGGTATTACACTGACTCTTCTTGCCGCGTACGGGATGTGGTACGGATTCGAGTCATACAGCCTTCGACTCAAAGACCGCTTGTTTCCTTCTCCCAACAGTAAGGACCTCACACTAGGTTGATCCTCCCTCCTTCTCCCAATTTGAAATTGTCCTAATGCTTCCCGAATTTCCCTGTTTCCTTTTTCTCAGGCCACTTACTTCCCATCACCGACCGCCCGTTAACTTCTTCGGGTGCGAATATGTCGACAAGAAATTCATATTCCGGGCTGTGCGGTGTTTTGTTTCGCAGGAATCCCATCCCCATGTTTTTGTGCGAAGAAGTCAGCATGCAGATTCTTGGCGCGAATGACGCGGCGGTCGCAAGGTACGGATACTCCCGCCGGAAGTTCCTCACCATGACCGTGCGCGACCTCCATCCGGCCGGGGATCCGAGAGCGCTCGAAGGCGCATCGCTGCTGGATGGCGACACGCCTTCGCGCTCGCTCGCCACGCACGCTACCAGCGCAGGCAGAGCCTTTGCCGTGGAACTTCGCGCTGCGCGCTTCCTGCACAAGGGGCGCAAGCTCTTCATCCTCTCCGCCGCGGACGCCTCGGCCTGGAGCGAGGCTCAACTCAAGCTCGTCCGCTCGGAGGAAATCCACCGCTCGATGGTGGAGGAGTGCCCCTTCGGAATCTTCCGCGTCAACCTTGCCAGCGGCCGCATGGAGCAGGCCAATCCCATGCTTTTGTGCGTACTTGGCTACTCGCTGGAGGAGCTGGCCGAAACGCCGGTCTCAGAGCTCTATGCAGACCCCAGCGACCGCGAGCGCTACCTCGCCAAGCTGCACGAGAGCGGCAGCGTGCGCGACTTTGAAACCTATTTTCGCGCCCGCAGCGGCGCCGTCAGCCGCGTCTCACTCTCTGGCTACCTCTGCGCAGACCCTGAAACCGGCCACCAGTACATCCAGGGCTACGTGATCGACATTACCCGCCAGCGCGAGTTGGAAGAACAGCTCAACCACTCGCAGCGCATGGAGGCCGTGGGCCGCCTTGCCGGCGGCGTGGCGCACGACTTCAACAACATCACGCAGTCCATCAGCCTTTCCTGCGAGCTTGCGCTGCAACAGTCGCTGGCGCCATCGGTCGAATCCAAGCTGCTCGACGTCATGCGGCAGGCCGCGCGCGCCGCGGAAATTACCCGCTCGCTTCTCGCCTTCAGCCGCCGCCAGGTCTTGCAGCCCCGCGTTGTGGATGTGAACGAGTGTGTGCGAAAGGCTCTCTCCATAATTACCCGCACGGCCGGCGTTGACGTTTCGGTGGAACTGAAGCTCGATGAGACCGTTGATCACATCTTCATCGATCCCGAACAGCTCACCCTGGTTCTGATGCACCTGGCCGACAACGCCCGCGAAGCCATGCCCAGGGGTGGCGAACTGCGCATCTCCACCTTTAGCCAGCCGGGGAACTCCGACCCGCAGCGCGGCGCGCTCACCGAGCGCTGTGCCGTGCTCACCGTCTCCGACACCGGCATTGGCATGGATGAGAACACCCTGCGCCACATCTTTGAGCCATTCTTTTCCACCAAGGACACGCCGCTTACCATCGGCCTCGGGCTCTCCACCGTTCACGGCATCATCGCCCAGAGCAAGGGCCGCATCGAGTGCTCCTCCACTCCGGGCAACGGCGCAACCTTCCGCATCTATCTTCCGGTCGCGCGTGAGGAGATGGCCGCCGCCGTCGCACAGGGCAGCAGTGGCTCAGCGGGCATCCTGCTCGCCGAAGATGATCCCATCGTCAACAAGCACCTTGCCCACGCTCTGCAAAAAGCAGGCTTCTCGGTGGATGCCGCATCCAACGGCGAAGAAGCGCTTGCGGCCTTTGATCCCGGCAGACATCAGATCCTCGTCACCGACATCATCATGCCGAAGCTCAGCGGCGTGGACCTGACAAGGCTCCTGCGCGAACAGTTCCCTACCCTGCCCGTCGTCCTGATCTCCGGCTATAGCGAGGAGGTGAGCGTGCTGCAGAACCTTCCGCGCGAGTTGATCACCTACGTGCAGAAACCCTTTCCCGCCTCGCGCCTGGTGGCGGCCATCCAGAGCCTGCTGGCGCAAGCCAAAGCGGAGCAGGAACCGCCGTAGAGGAAGGAGTGACGCGCAGAAGAGGGCAAGAAAGGCTCGAGCATGTGCGGCTTATGGCTTGGCTGTTGTGGTAACGGCACCAGGCATTGCCCGCTCCTGGAGTTTGCGGCTCCAGCCCAGGAGCCAGACCATGAAAATCAGCTCTCCGAAGAACGTGATGAAGACAAACCCCAGATGAGCGTTGGGGTAGAGATACGGCTTCAAACTATCAATCACCCATCCCAATCCATTGATCGCCAGCAGGATGCCGATGAGCCTGGGGATGTAGCGCGAGCGGTAAACCAGGCAGCCCACAAGGCAGAGATGGATACCAAAGATCACAAGGCCCATGGACCAATCGTATCGAAACGAACCGAGCAAGAGCTTCACCTGGGCATGAAGCGGGCCGTTCCCAAAAGCCGCCAGATAATCGGCTGCATTCAACACGCGGAAAACGGTTACCAGGTTTAACAGTCCGAACAGACCGATCGCTGTGTACATCAACCTGAACCACGCGGCGAGCAATGACAGCGCCCTGTTTACCGGCGCGAGCAAAACATAAAGCGCCCAGGCAATCACAACGTCGAGGATGAAGGTGACCAGATGGCACAGGATTGCGCCCACAAAATGTCCTGGATTGCCTGCGATATTCAGCACAGTCTGTTCAATATTGCCGGGTATGATCAGCTTGGGAAGCAGGTAGAACTCAGCGAACGCAGCAGGCATCAGCAGATAGCCGAGACCGGCGATCAGCGCCGCTCTGCCGGGCGCCACTCCCTCTTCATGGTTTGCCGGGTCAACGTAGCGCATCGCTCATGCTCCCCAGACACACGCGAACAGAATAACAGGCCCTCATAGCCACGCATTCACGGCGCTAGAACTTCATCTTCTTCCCCACGCTCTCCGGGATCGCCCGCACCACGGCCATGATCATGCGCCAATACGCGGGCACGTAGATCACCTCGGCCTTGCCCTCTTCCATCTCGCGATAGATCCTGGCGGCAACGCTCTGTGGCAAGGCCGTCGTCAGGCCTTTCTTCATGTGGGCAATCATCGGAGTATCCACCGGCCCCGGCTTGATGGTCAGCACGCGAACGCCGCTCGCAAAGAGCTTCGCGCGCAATCCCTGCGCATAGAGCGTGAGCGCGCCCTTGGCGGTTCCGTAAACATAGTTCGAGCGCCGCGCGCGGTCGCCCGCCACTGATGTAATCACCGCGAGCACGCCGCTCTTTCTGCGCTCCATGGACGCGGCGGCGTAGTTCAGCAGGCTCACCGCAGAGGTGAAGTTCGTGTTCAGTTCGCGCAGCGTGTACGCCACGGACTCCTCGGCGCGTGCCTGGTCGCCGAGCGATCCGTAGGCCAGCAGCAGCGCTCCCATTTCCGGCATGCGCTCTTCGACCTGCGCCCACAGCGCTTCGTGGTTTGCGGTGTCAGCAAGGTCCGCGGTGATGGTTTCCACCCGTGACGCGCCGCGTGCCAGCAGGTCTCCGGCGACGGCTTCCAGACGCTCCTGGTGGCGCGCCACCAGCAACACTTCGCGGCCCTCTCTGGCGGCCAAGCGGGCTACTTCCTGCGCAATCTTCGAGGTCGCTCCCAGAATTACCAGTCCCTGGCTCATGCCTGATCTCCTGCAACGCGCCGCCAGAAGCTCGAGCTCAGCGCCGGGTCCACATACTTGCGGAACTCATCCAGCCTTGGATACGAAAGCTCGAACATCCGCGGACTCATGCGCGGGTCTTTGGCCGGATAGAGCGCGCCCCTAGCGGCCGCCACCACCGTGTCGAGTTCGGCGAAGAGCTTCAGGGTCTTTGCGCCACGGAAGGGAAAGTCCAGGGCCAAGGTCAGCCCCGGCCTGGGGAATGACATCATCCCCGGCGATTGCACGCCGCCGAATTTCTTGATGACGCCGAGGAACGATCCCTGCCCGGCGCGCGCGATGCGCTCCAGAATCTCCTGGAAGGCCGTGACCTCGCTCTCCGGAACCACGCACTGATACTGCGTAAATCCGCCGCTGCCGTAGATGCGGTTCCAGTCATTCACCTTGTCCAGCGGATAGAAGAACGGATCGTAGTGAACCTGCGAGTGGCCGGCCTTGGCGCGTCCCATCGCATAGTAAAGGTTGTTGAAGGCCCAGATCGTCAGCGGGTTCAACGTGAAACTTGGCAGCATAAAGGGCACCGAGAGCTTGCTCTTCTCCGCGTGCGGTTGCAGCTTCCCTTCGGCGGCGTGGTTGCCGCGCATGAAAATGCCGCGCGTCTTGCGCCCGCTGAGGCAATCCACCCAGCCGACCGTGTACTCGTACTTTGCGCCCTCGCCGTCGCTGCTGAGGCGGATGAAATCTTCGAAGGACGCGAAGGCCACCGTGTCCATCTCGATTTGCGCGCTGGAAATTTTCTTCAGCCGAATTTCCGCCCACAGGATGATTCCCGTCAGTCCCAGTCCGCCGATGGTCGCGGCAAATAGCTCTGGATTTTCCTCTCGCGAACATACCAACTGCTCGCCGCTGGAGCGCACCAGTCCGAATTGTTCGACGTGGCAGCCGATGGTGCCTTCGACATGATGATTTTTACCGTGTACGTCATTGGCAATCGCGCCCGCCAGGGTGACAATCTTCGTGCCCGGCGTCACCGGCAGAAACCATCCGCGCGGCACCGCAACCAGCAGAATCTCGCCCAGGGAAACTCCCGCCTCGCACACAATCGAGCCGTGCTCGGCGTCAAAGTGCAGGATGCGGTCGAGGCAGCGGATATCCATCAGCGTTCCGCCGTCGTTCAGGCAGGAGTCGCCATAGCTGCGCCCCAACCCGTACGCCAGCAGCGGAGCATTCTCGCCAAGCACCGTGCCCGTGATCTCGTCCATCCACGCCGGACGCAGAATCTTGCGGTGCGCCGCCTGCGGATAGTTTCCCCAGCTTTTGTAGCTGGTGTCGCCAGCTTTCGCCGGCAATGCGGACGCGCCATTTGCAGCAACCGCAGCGCCGGACTTCATTTCTGCTTCAGAAGGCATTTGTATGATTACCGCCAGAGGAAAGTAACAAGAATGCACAATACACAACCAAAGCCAACCATATAACTCATCGGATCGCGCATCGCCAGCGTGACCGGATCTTCGCGCAGTTCTCCTCGCCCGGCCTGCAGCCATACACGCACCAGCCAGTACAGCAGCAGAGGAGAGATCAGCAGCAGCGGCTCAGGATGCGGATACAGCCTGCTTACTTCGGGGCTGCGCGTATAAAAGCTGAACACAATCACGGAGGCAAAGGCGCTCGCCACGCCCATCGTCGAGAGCAGCGGAGAATCCTCGGCGCGGTATCCCCTGCCGGAGTTCCCTGATTCCAGCAGCTCTCCCGCGTGCTTCAATTCGCTGAAACGCTTAGCCAGCGCGAGGCTGAAGAAGAAGAACATGGAAAAAATCAGGAACCAGTCAGAGAGCGGGGTACGCGTAATCAGCGCTCCGGTCACAATCCGTATCCCATAGAAACTGGTGAGCACGAAGACGTCGGTCAGCGCCTTGCGCTTCAGCACCAGGGAATACGCCAGCGAAAGCGCGCAATAGCAGATGACAGCCCCTGCAAAAAGATTCCCCAGCCAGTACCAGCCCAACCCCACGGCAGCGGCCAGCAGGATGGGAGCCATGATCAGCCCCTTCGCGATGGAGAGACGCCCAGAGGCGAAAGGACGCCGACGCTTCCAGGGATGTTCGCGGTCGCTTGCCAGGTCCAGCAAATCGTTCATGACGTAGATTGCCGAGGCGGCCAGCCCGAAGAGAAACACACCAAAGAGCGTCCGCAACCACGGAGCCGCACTCCACCTGTGCGCCAGCACCAGCGGCAGCAGCAGCAGCACGTTCTTGCTCCAGTGGTGCGGCCGCAACGCCTTCCAGTAGGTGCGCCAGCCTGCGCTCTCGACTTCCAGCACCTCCCGGACGTCCGTCACCTCGGCGGCACGCCGTGCCAGAGACCGGCTGCCAACCACGATTCCCTGCCGGGCCGCGGCCCAGACCGGAAGGTCTGCCGCGCTGTCGCCGATGTATAGAAAGTCACTTCCGAAGCGAGCCTGCAGTGCCTCCGCCTTCGCTTTTCCCTTCAGATTTCGTCCGTCTGAGGTGGCCAGAACCTCATCGAAGACTGCAAGGTGCGCGGCCACGGCGTTTGCCAGCCGCTTATGCGAGGCCGTAGCCAGCACAACCCGCCGGGCGCCCTCGCGCTTCAATCCTTCAATCACGCGCAACACATCCTGACGGTACGGAAGCCTGTGTGGCTCGATGGATGTCGTGCTGGCAAGCTGCTCTTTCAGGTACGCCCGCCCACGCAGCAGCCAAATTGGCACCAGAAAGAGGGCCATTGGCCGGGCCTTCATCAGCTCCAGCAGGCCCTCCCAGATGAGGTCTGTCGCAATCAGCGTCCCGTCCAGATCCACGCAAACCACTTGCGCGATCCCGGATTCGGTGTTGCCCGTAAGCACTGCGCCAGCAAGCGACATGTCGCTGAATACCGCCTTCAAAAGGGTCACCAGAATTTTACGCTACCGGAATGCAGCCAGCGACTTTAACCGCGTGAAAAGCCGGTAACAATGCGCGCACGGCTGTGCAGTTCCTCCAGCGACTTTTGATCCAGCTTGTCATTTACCAGGCAATCGACTAACTTTACTGAATCCATTATGAGGGCGCTTATCTACGGTATTTCCGGGCAGGACGGTGCCTATCTGGCGCGGCTCCTCCTTGAAAAGGGGTACGAGGTCTGGGGCGCGTCCCGTGACGCGCATAGCGGCAAGAAAGAGAACCTGCGCCGGCTTGGAATCGCCGACGAGGTGAAGATTCTCTCGACCACATTAACCGATTTCCGAAGCGTATTAACCTCCCTAGACACGGCGAAGCCCGACGAGATTTACAACCTGGCGGGACAAAGCTCCGTCTCGCTTTCCTTTGAAGAGCCTGTCGAGACCATGCACAGCATCTGCTTCGGGACGCTGAATCTGCTGGAGTGCATGCGCTACCGGGGTGCAAAGAACAGGTTCTACAACGCGAGTTCGAGCGAGTGCTTTGGCGATATCGGCTGCTCCCGGGCCAATGAGGAAACCTCCTTCCGTCCCCGAAGTCCTTATGGCGTAGCCAAGGCGGCGGCACACTGGCAGGTTGTGAACTATCGTGAATCGTATGGACTGTTTGCCTGCAATGGAATTCTCTTCAACCATGAGTCTCCGCTTCGTCCCGCGAGGTTTGTCACGCGGAAAGTGATATCCGCGGTGGCTGAAATTGGCAAGGGCGGCGCGCAGAAACTGCGCCTTGGAAATACGGACATTCTGCGCGACTGGGGATGGGCTCCCGAGTATGTGGAGGCGATGTGGCGGATGTTGCAGCAGCCTGAGCCGACCGACTTTGTAATTGCCACCGGAGAAAGCCACTCCCTGCACGAGTTTGTCGAAGCAGCGTTTGCAGCGGTTGGCAAAGACTGTTCGAGTTATCTTGAGCAGGACAATAAAATGCTGCGGCCCTCCGAAATTCTCCATAGCTATGCGGACGTTTCAAAGGCCGCCAAGTTGCTGGGATGGTCCGCGAAGAACAAGATGGCGGACGTGGTGCGCCTGATGCTCGCCGCCGAAGGTGAATCTCATCTCGTTTAGACCGTGTGCCCAACACAAGCCTGGGAGACATGGCGAAATTTCCGCACGCGGTAACAAAGTGCGAATGCAGAAAAGAGCTTGATGCGGATATTGCTGATTGGGAACTATGCTCTCGATAGACAGGAGAGCATGCAGCGTTTTGCCCTGCTGATGGAGCGGGAATTAAGAGCGCTGGGACACTCGGTCAAGTTGCTGCAACCCAAACCCTGGCTTGGGAAGTTGCTTCCGGTAAGCCATGGACTGGGAAAGTGGCTCGGCTATGCGGACAAGTTCCTGCTGTTTCCAATTACTCTCAGGCGCGCGGCAAAGCAATACGATCTCGTGCATATCTGCGATCACTCCAACGCAATGTACGTCCGGCATCTCGGGGCTGGCCGTAGCGCAATTCCTCATGTAGTGACCTGCCACGATGTGCTCGCCATCCGGAGTGCGCTCGGCGAAATTCCTCAGAATCAGGTATCGCGCACGGGGAAAATTTTTCAGCGATGGATTCTCAACGGACTGAAAGCCGCGCAACTGATCGTCTGCGACTCCGAGGCCACGCGGCGGGATCTGGCGCGCATCACACTTCGCCCTCCCGCTTCGTCGGCCGTGGTGTACTTAAGCTTGAACTATCCCTACTCGCCCATGCCTCGGGCCGAGGCCGTGGAGCGGCTGGATAAGTGCGGATTCGACGCCAGGGCGCCGTTCTTTCTCCATGTCGGCGGCGCGCAGTGGTACAAGAACCGGCTCGGCTTGCTGCAAATCTTCAACAGCCTGCGGCAACAGGCGGCTGGAGCAAAGCCGCGCCTGCTGATGGTGGGTAAGCCGTTATCGGATTCACTGCTGGAGTACATTGCCGGGAACGGCCTGGAGAAGGCCGTGGAGCATCTTACGGATGTCTCCAACGAGGACCTGGCAGCCGCTTATTCGATTGCCGAGGGCCTCATCTTTCCGTCTTTGCAGGAGGGCTTCGGCTGGCCCGTGCTGGAGGCGCAAGCCTGTGGGTGCCCCGTCTTCACCACCGGACGCCCGCCCATGAGCGAGATCGGCGGCGGCAGCGCGGTGTACTTCGAGCCCGAAGATGCGGCCGCCGCGGCGAGGATCATTGCACACGCTCTCGAAACCCGCGACTCGATTCGCCAGCGAGGCTCAGTGAACGTCCTCCGATTCAGCGTTGAGCAGATGATCGAGGGATACACTCGCGCTTACGAGCAGGCCGCGCGCGGGTAGCGGGAGCCGCCAGACGCCGCACGAGATTCGATAGGGTTTCGAGCGGCCAAGGCAGCAGGTCCTGCAGGCCCCTTAATCCTTGAACAGATCTGTTGCTTTGTTCAGCAGCGTCCGCGGTACGGAGCGTTTCACAATGTCAACGAAGTTTCCTGCAACCGTCCTCGTAACATAGTGTCCTAACCTTGGGACGCCTGAATCCACGACCAGAACCTCATCGCCCATTAAAGATGTGCTCATTTTCACTTCAGTTGCAATCTGGCTCTTCGTAGGACGATAGAAGCTCCCAACAGCGCTAGAAACCCGAAAACTTCTTATTCTTGTGAACTCCCGCCTTGGCGTGCGAATGCACCCCGGCGCTTCCAGCGTGCGTCGCCAGGCCTGCCTTGCTGGAACCTCTTCCGCCGGCGCTTTTTTTTCCTTTGCTTCCCCCGCTGCTCGCGGAAGCGTGGCTCTTGGCGGAGAATGTTCCGAACGCTGGATGTTCGCTCTTCGAGGATCGAACATCTCCTCCCGCGGCAGCCGCCGTCCCCGCCGAGCGCCCAGCCAGAGCCGCTTCCTTGTTGGCCGCTACGTGGGCTTCGCCGGGCTTTGGCTCTGCGCTCTTCAGCGCTCGATTGCTAGCGGCGCTCTCCGCCCGAGGTCCGGTCTGTTCCGTCACATTGCGCGACGGCCCCCACTTCGAAGAGCCCGTGCCGGACTTCTCTATGCCAGCCTTCTCACTGCTATTCGTGCGGCCAATGGCGGCCGTGCTCTGTGCCATGGCCAGCGCCGCCGTAAATAACAGGAGAACGCTCACGACGTGTGAGACGCGCTTGAACCAGCTTCCAATCATTTCCATCCTGATCAATTTCGAGATCAATGATTCTCCCTTCCGTCCGCGGCCTGGGAGAGTTCGTAGAGCTTTGCGTCAATCAGAAACCTGTACCAGAATGTTTGCAGAACGTTATAGATGAGCCCGGGCTTTCCGTCGAGAAATCCCAGCCGGAAAAAGTAACGGTACGTAAAGAACAGGAACGAACGGGCGAATAGAGGTACGCGCAGAAACAAAGCCCGCAACGCCCGCTTCGCCTGCATCGGCGAGCCTCCTCGCAGCTTCCCTTGTATAACGCCCTCGGCAGTTGGATGAAGGATCTCCTGGACTTCCGCGTCGGACCAGCGGTTGTGCCGGTCGGTCCATTCTCGCAGGCTCATGCGGTTGTCATCGATCATGGGAGCGTGAATCCGCTCGGCAGTTCCTTCGAGAATAAAATGCTGGTCGTATTTGCGCGATTCGCAACGCCCCGCGCCGCTGCGAAACAGGCGCATGTGCCAGGTCGGATAGTGTCCTCCGTGCCGGATGTCTCTGCCCATGAAGCGCGTCAGCCGCGGAATGTAGTAGCCATCGACTCCTTTACCGGGCGGGGCAGCCTTCAACTTCTCAATCTCGGCGATCAACTGCGCCGAGAGGAACTCATCCGCGTCCAGGTGCAGTTGCCATTCGTGTCTGAACGTCAGGTTGCTGATCGCCCAGTTGCGCTGATCCCCATAGTGAACAAACGGGTGCTGTACGATCTGCGCGCCGTAGGATTCGGCAATCTGTAAAGTCTGATCCTTGCTATAGGAGTCCACGACGTGGATGTCATCGGAGACGCGCCGCGCACACTCCAGCGTATTCCTGATCGTCAGCTCGGAGTTGAACGTCAGGATGATGACCGAGATGTTGAACGAATGCGAAGTGTCCGTTACGTCCTCCTGTGCCTTCACTGTAAGCGTGTCCCTCACATCTGTACTCCTCATTCGCCGTAAAATCCACTGGACCGCAATCAGAGATTGGAGCGAACCGCGCCTCCGCCCGTGAAAGAGGACAACGTTCGAATCAGCGAACTGGCGGCTTCGTGAATTTCAAAGTTGTGCAGGAAGCACTCTCGCGCGCGCGCCCGCATCTCCCGCTTCTCTTCACTCGTCATCAAGGTCCACGCCTTCAGCACGTCGCAGGCTCCCTGCAGGTTGTCCGGCCCCACCAGGCCGGCTCCGTCGCTCACCACTTCGCGCCAGATGTTGACCTTGTCGGAGACCAGGACAGGGACGCCGCAGGCAAGCGATTCGGCTACAACGATGCCAAAGTTCTCCTGGTGCGATGGCAGCACGAAAATCTCCGACGCCCGCAGCGCCCCCCACTTCAAATCGCCGGTCAACATGCCGGTCCAGCAGATGCGGTCCGGTACCTTGAACCGTTTTGCCACTTCATGCAGCTTGGCCTCCCAGCCGCCCTGGTCGGGGCCACAGATGATGAGATGCCAATCCTTGTCTGGGGCAAGCACCTTTGCAAACGCCTGGATCAGCAGGTCGCAGCCCTTCTTCTCGTGCAGACGCCCCAGAAAAATTGCAAGCCGCTTGCCGCGCAGCTCCGGAAACCGCTCGTAAAAAGCTGTCAACTCGGTTTGCGGATCGCCCGTTGGCCCGGCCGTACCGTACCTCACCACAATCTCATTGCAATGGTACGGACGAAACGACTGCCGAGCCAGAACCCTTTCCTCCTCGCAGGTAAACAGCACGGCGCTCGCGTCCCGAAGCACTCGGTATTCACCCCAGGGCCAATAGAGCGCCTTCTTCAGCCGCTTCAGCGGATACGCTTCATTGAACCAAGGGTCCAGCATGCCATGGCAATAGACAACGTAGGGCGTGTCACTGCCGTGCAGCACGCGCCATAGCCCAAAACTGTGGTACTGCCACAGCCCGTTGACGATGACGATGTCGTAATCCCTGGCGTGCTCACGCAGCCACGGAGTCATGCGGCTGCTGTACCCATATTTCAGCCAGCTCGGCCCAAGCGGATGAGTTGGCAGAGGAAATGTCTTCAGGAATGGCGCATCGGGCGCATCCAGCGATGCCACCTCGACCTGGTGGCCGGCGTGTCCATTCACCAGGCCCAACTGCTTGACGCCCTCGATGGGGCCGCCGCCAGCCGGGTTCACCGATCTGATAAGGTGAAGAATTTTCATGGAGAATAAACCCGTAAGACTTACCGGCCGATGGAACGCTCGTGCTCCGGGATCAGCACTTCTATCATTACACCACACACTCCCGAAGCTGCCGCTATGCGTAGCGGAACTTTGATTTCAATTTCATGATAGGCGCTTCGAAGAAGTGGAAGCTGGCCACTGCCACTAACAGGTTCACCAGCAGCGAAATGAATACAAAGAGAAGTCCCCCGGCAAACGCGGAGTGCGTTAATGCCGTGAAATACGGCTGCATTCCCTGCAGAACGGGCTGCAGCGGCACATGGTACAGATACAAACCATAGCTGTAACACCCGAGGAATCGCAGGGCTTTCAGCGACAGGAATCGCTCAGTTAAGCTGCCCTCAACCAGGGCCATGAGCAACACGGAGCCAAAGAACGCCGCAAGCAAGCTCATCCCAAACACGGAAATGCCCGCATCAATTCCGCTGGTTGTGTGCCGAACGGCGAAGAGCAGGACAAGAGCGATTCCTGAGATTGCGAAGCCAATCGGAGCAAATCTCAGAAGCCTTCCCTTTTGCGCTCCTCTCACAAGAACAGCAATCAGCGCGCCCACCGCGAGTGCATCCATGCGGCACATGATGAAGAGGTAAGGCCAGTCCCCTGTCCACCCATGCCGCTGCATTACGAAAAAGCCGAGTCTCCCGAGAAATGCAACCGCCATCAGGGCACAGCACCCGGCAATGATCCTTGATGTGTCGCGCAATTTCCTGATTGTCCACGGCCACACGCAGTAAAACTGTTCCTCCACGGAGAGGGACCAGAGATGCGTCAGATGGATTGGTAACAACATCGGCAGCAGTTGCGGCCAGATTATGCAGGCCGGATTGCCAAGGTAAACGAGAAACCACAGATGCGCCGGTGCCCAATGCACGCCAAAATAAATCCCGGCCAGCACGCACGCTCCGCACAGCAGGTAATAAACCGGAAATATCCGCAACGCGCGCCTTGCGTAGAAATTCCGGTAGTAGCCCTGGTCATGCAAGGTGTCAACGAGAATACCGGTGATCAGGAAGCCGGAAAGCACGAAGAACAGATCGACGCCTGCCCAGCCAACCTTAAACACAGTGCCAACCGCGCGCACCAGCGGCGAAGACGAATGCCCACCCGCACCATAATGGAGGAAAAACACCAGCAAAACTGCGATCCCGCGCAACCCATCAAGCGCGGGAAGATGCTTTCCCGTCCTCTCATCCGAAGAAACAGAAGGCGGCGGCCCCTTCGAGTGCCGTGCAGTGGAAGCTCCGTCTGTAGAACTGAACGACATCCTGCCCCTCAATGATCGGCTCCGCACGAATTCGCCGCGTGGGGTTATCTTCGGTTGGCTTACGCGATACCGCGAGTTCTGGTTCTGGCTGCGGCCCTCGCCGGATGCCGTATCGCAGCCAGGCAGAGTCCGCTGGCAAGCACCATGAAGCCCAGGCCGGTACTCTGTCCCAGTTGTTCTGACAACACGCTGAAACAGGCGCCGGACGCAAGCAGCCACGGCAGGAGTTGCTGCCGCTTCGCCGCCAGGTACGAACGGAAGCCAATGGAGCAAGCCAGCCACACGCGGTATCCGAGGAAAAGAAAGCCCATCACCGGTCCCGCTTCCAGCACAACCCGTGACCATTCGCCCTCTGCCAGCAGATACTGGACCGAACCCGTCGCCAACTTCGAGCCGACGCTTGTGCCAAGCCCAATTCCCCGCCCGATAATTCCAGCATCCTCTATCTGTGCAAATGGCTCCGTGAACCCGCTGAGCACCCTTCCCAACAGGCCCTCTTGAACGCCGCCGGTGGCCAGATTCGCCTGCTCCCAGCGCGTCGTAAAGACAAGCAAGCCCTCCCGGAAAAAGCTGAGCTTCGGCAGAACAAACGCAACTCCGGCAATCACCAGGGCCGTGTACAACAGTGCGTGGGTTCGTCCGGGATTGAGCATCCCGAACGCAACCGCCGCCAGCAGCGGAATGGCGCAGCTCAGCACAAGGGACCGGCTGCCGGAGAGCGGCAGCACGGCCACGGTTGCAAACAGCGCCGCCCACACCAGCCAGCGCGGATAAACAATTTTCTTTTCCATCAGCGCAAAGATCACGAACGCCGTGGCAAGAGCGTAGAAATGCACCGGCCCGGTGATAAAGCTGAAGGTTCCCGCTGGCCGTATCCTGCCCAGCGCGGACCCGATCTGTTCTCCGCCCTCCGAGGTCGCGGCGTTCAGCCAGCTATGCGACGGCGCAGCAAACTGCAGCACCATCAACACCGTCATGGGCAGGGAGAGGTACAGGATCCATCTTCCAAAATCGAGCACGTCCTCGTACGAAAGCACCGCCGGGAGTATGAAAATCAACGGAAGGTGGAGGAAATTCGCTCTCAATCCGAACGCGGCGACCAGGGCCCCGCCGCCGATGCCCGCCTCGGTCTGAACCAGCGCGAGCATTCCAAACAGAGACATGATGACGATGCACGCAAGGACCAGGCCGTTCACCGGGAACCGGCGAGTCCGCATGGCCTGAACATAGATCAGTAGCACCACGGGGTCACGCACCAGCAGCAGCGGCGTGCTCAGCGCGGGCACCACCCACTTCCGCAGTACGCCTTCAAAAATCAGCAGCCAGAAGTACAACCAGATCAGCCGGCGCAACGTGCGCGCGCGCCGCCGCTCATCGCCCGGAGCCGCGCGCACAAATCCCGGCCTCCGCCACGGATTGGCAGTCCGCTCATTCAGCATGGCCCCGCTCCGGTCGAGCCTGCACGCGAGGGAGCCAAAGGCCCCTGGGCCGGGGATGCGCCCATCACCAGTTCCACTTCGCTCACCAGTTGCCGGCGATAGCGGGCCCACGAGTGGAATGCCGCTTTCTTTTGCGCGGCCTCGCTCATCGCCGCAAGGCGGTCGCGGTCGCCTGCCAGCAATTCCAGCTTTTCGGCAATCGCTTCCGCCGACCGGACCGGCACAATGAAGCCGTCCTCGCCATCCGTAATAATGCCCTCCGCGCCGGAGTTCGGCGTCGTGATCACTGGCAACCCCCGTGACATCGCTTCCAGAATAACCAATGCAAAGCCTTCGAACAGCGTCGGCAGCACAAACACATCATGGCGCTGCATCTCGGCAAGAACCTCCGAATGAGGCAGCGTGCCGAGCCAACGATGTGATTGCAGCGCAGCATCCAGAATACGGCATTCCCGCGCGCGGCTCCCAATCAGCGTCAACTCAATCTCCGCCTCAACCTGGCCGGCCGCCGCAAACAGGTAGCTGATTCCCTTCCGCTGGCTCATCGCACCGGCAAACAGCACTCGCAGCTTCCCTTCCGTGCTTCGCAGCGAGCGGCTTCCAGGCGCCGCGGGCGCGCCATAGTTTACAACGCTGACCTTCGCATCGAAACGCCCACCCTTGGACAAGGTTTGCCTCACAAACTCGCTTGGCACCACAACGTGGCTGGCAAGTGCCAGCTCTTCATCTTTACGCGCCAGCTTCGCGTCGCTGTCCTGGTTCCCCGGCAGTGTCATCGCCCATTCCGGCTGCAGCGCGGCCTCTTCGGTCATCAACTCCCGCCCCGCGCGCCAGTAACCGATCGGAAGCTCATAAATCCTTTGCATTCCCAGCTTCCGCGCCGCGTTGAATGTGGCGAGCGCGCCATCCTCGTAGGCGAAAACAGCATCGATCCCCCTGGCTCCCGTTAGCCTCGCCGCTACCTTCTGATCGAGCCCGCGGTACACGGCATCCACGCAAAACATCCCCGTCTCCTGACGAACCAGACTCGTCCATCGCCATCGGCTCGCCAGCATTCTTCCAAGCTCCAGCCAGGGAGCAGTGTGAATCAGCTCACGCGTTGGATACGCAAAGCTCCGCCTTTCAAGTTGCGCCGCCAGCGATCGTGGAAGCAGCCTGTTCATCGCGCTTGTGCTGTCCCAGGACACGGAGGTCCACAACTCCGCCAGCATCCCGCTGTCGGCAAAAGCCCGCGCCGCTTCGCGTACGTTCGCATTGCCCGTTGGATGGCTTAAAATCAGCATAATTAATCAGGCTGGCGCGTGTTACGCTCTCCGAAAAACTGACAGTACGGCTTTCGCTTTGTCCTTCGCGAATACGGTCAGGTCGCGTTGCATCTGAAACATTGGCGCGAGTCCATGCTGCATCATCCAGCACCGCAGACGCACGCTCCCCGATGATCCGCCCAGCCGCAACAGAATGGACTGCAACTCGCGCTTTTCATCTTCCGAAAAGCAATCCCATGCAAGGCACTCCGCGTGAGCCATCGCAAATCCGCGCATCGAACCGAACAGCGGCTCGCAAGGCCATCCCCGGCGCTCAAAGGCCTTCATCAGGCTATCCCGGAATACGCTCTCAATGCCGAGCAGCTCCGTCTTCTTGCGCTTCACCCGTGAATTGGACTGGTCGCTCCAGACCCGGTACTTGCCAAGAAGCAAAGGAGAGTAAACGTTTCCCCAGCCGGCGTCGGCAATGCGAACCGCAAGGTCCCAATCCAGGGCAAAATTCATCTCCCGGCAATAGTTCACCTCGCGCAATGCCTGGGCGCGGTACATGCACATATTGGCCGCCACCCTGTATCCCATAACGGACTTGCGCAGCGAGCTCTCCGCATCCTCAAACGTTGCCGCACGATGCAATCGCCGCACGCGGTTAGAGTTTCCAAGCTCGTCAATCTCATCTACTGCGCTGTGCGCGTAACCTGCCCTCGGATACTCTTCCATCAACTCCATCAAGCGCGAAACGCACGCTGCTTCCAGTACGTCGTCCGAATCCAGTTGAACAATGAACTCCGCTTTCGGCCGGCTCATCACCCAGTTGTTATTCCTTGCCATGCCGAGGTTTTCCGGCTGCCGGAAGTAAAACACGGGTGTCGCACCTCCAAGGAACTGCTTCACCACCTCGGCGGTGTCGTCCGTGCTGGCATCATCGGAAATCCATATCTCAATCGGCCTGTAATCCTGTTCCATCGCACTGCGAATTGCTTCGCCAATGAACTTACCCTGGTTATAGGTCGGAATACAGATCGCGACGGTCGGCTTGGCGTTGCTCACACGATGCTCCAACGGATTCTAGCTCCCCATCATTTCAGCAAATGCGCGCGCGTGGCATCTCAACGAATGGCCCTGATACCAATTCCATGCGGCATCGGCAATCGACTGTAACTTCGGCAGGGACTCGGGCTCCTTGCGATCCTCAACGCAGTAATAATGTGTACCGCGCAATAGCCCATCTGCTTCAGAGCGGTTATCGCTGGCCACAACCGGAACCATCCGGTGCGCGACATACGATCCAAATACGGATGACTTAGCCAGGCATCCACCTGGGTAGTCGATGAATCCTCCCAATGACTTCGCAAGCAATTGGCTCAACTCCGAAGCGGTCATAAGCCCATGCCGTATGACCGGGACGTCGCCAACACGCTCCGGTATTCCATCGAATGACGCACCAGCGTCGTGTATACAAGTGATCCCGAGATCCAGGCATGCCTGTTGCAGAGCCTGAAATTGGGCGCCGTAGGCTCTCTTTCTCAAAGGCGCCTGACCGAACACGACCATGCTCCTCTCTCTCGCGACGAGTTCGCACGCCGCCTCTGGCTCTCCGACGCCAGACGGAATCGCCAGCACGGGAATTCTCTGCCTCTTCGACGGATCAAATATCTCCAGCCGTTCGCACGCCAGCCGCGTGTTCGACGCCGCATGCTCCGAGAGCCGTGCGAGTCCACCTATCACCATTCTCTGCGCGGGGCTTACCCAGAAAGCGCTCTTCCATGGCGGGCCAAACGCATACAGCTCATGGAACATCGTGATCAGTTGCGACCCCTTCTGCTTCGATTTCCAGCGCTTCAAGCCGTCAAGCAGCCAGAGCGGGCAACCGCGAGCCGCATATCCGTAAATCGACAGTTGCAGCAATACACTTTGTGCCTCCGAACTTGATCGAATCGGCTCTAGTATCTGTTCCAGGTCACGCGAGGATCTGGCCGCAACTCTCCGGGCTCGAAAGCCCTCCACTCTTTCCGGCCCCTGCCATTGATCGTTCCCGACCACGAATTCCGTATTGATCCCAAACTCCTCCCGCAAGACGCAAGCCAGCGTCAGCGCGTAATCGCCGACACCATTCGTCGCAGGCGGTAGACTTGGAACAATCTGAATCAGCGTTCGACCCATCGAAACTCGTTTCAGTTTAATTGCGAACCTTCCTCACCGAGGGTCCGCTCTTTAATGGTGGAACCAATCGACCGCGGCAGGCTCAGATCCCCAGCACCGTCTGGTCTACGATTTCCTGCACCACGCCATCCGGCCGGAACTTCCTTGCATAGTGCGCGCCCGACGCCCGCATCCTCGGCACATCGGAAACCTCAAGCCACTTCGGATGTGCTTCAATGCCCGCGCCTCTCCAATCTTCGTATCGCTTGTGGTCGTTGCTGATTCGCAAGTCAGGCTGATTGCAGAGCGACGTATGGAACAGCGCTTCCTCGGGAATCTGACGTCCGCGAAAATATCGCACCAGTTGCGGCATCCGGGGATCATCCAACAGACGGTCAATAGACTTACGATTTGCCTGAAACCAGAACGCCCCTCCGTAGATTCGCGCAGGCCGATTGAATTGCAACCACCGGACTAACGAAGGATGCCGGACATGTCTCTTCTGAAATGGAAACCAGCCTGAGAGTGACAGTAACTTTCCTGCCGGACGCGGCGCCCAGCAATAACACGCGCAGTACCTGTCATAGGCCAATGCGACCCAACCGGCCCTCCCGAATCCTCCATCCGTCGCCGTCTGCCCCAGTGGAATTGCTCTGTACAGAATCTCTCTGTTGTCCAGAAACGCGTCGTACTCTGTGTTGGATAACTCGGCCGCAATCTCGCTCGCCGGCTTCACCGGATAGTCGCTACCGCTCAACAGAACAAACCAGTCGGGCTGGTCATGCTCCCTCAGCATGCGGAACGCCTTCAGCGCGGCCAATGGCGTAGCGATGTGGCCCCAGCCGGTTTCAATGTGGGGATGAACGAAGCGCACGTTCGGTGGAAACAGCGCTTCGTCCAGCGAGCACTGGCTGAAGTTATGGTGGCACACGATGGGTGGCTCGCTAAACATCGCGTTCAGTGTCTTCACCAGCCTCAGGAGTTGTCCCGGCTCGTTGTACGATAGGATGGCAAAGCCGATCTTGATCTTCATAAAACCTTTTCAGATTCTTGTCCCGCTCTAAACGCGCACTCACGGCGTGCGCTCGCTAGCCTCTGCGATAGAATCTGCCGACCGCCGCTCCCACCACGCAGCCCAGTCGTTTCATCGCAAGACTCAGACGGCTGTAAGGGCGAATCGGATGGCTGAGATTCGCCAGAAACGCCTTGTCCGTGCTGAACGGCGGGACGCCTCTGTTCAACTGGGTGACGCCGTGTATTCGACCACCTCACCGGACACATCTCCCATCGCGTTCACGCGGTAGCCGATCGCTTCCAGGAATTGCTGGGCTTCAGTCTCGGAGATACCAAGATCCTTCATTCTCGGCTTGTTCTGCTCATAGAATATCGTTTTGATTTGCCTTCTTCTCAACAATCGCTCGGCGCCTAACAGAACCCATGTATCCGCTCCCTCGACGTCCACCTTCAACACATCAACCATTCTGTCGTCCGGAACAATCTCGTCGAGCCGTCGAACAGCGACTTGAACCGCGCCTCTTCCTTCCCCTAGAGTCAAACCTCCCCATCCCGATTGACTCTCTGGCCCGAGCTCAAAATTCATCACCTCATCGGCGCGACCCGCTGCGCACTCCCTGATCTCGCAGCGCTGCTCCATCGAATTAGCTTGGATGTTCTGCTTAAGCAACGGAACATTCCTAGGCGATGCTTCGATTGAAATGCATCTATTTTCCGCTCTTGACGCCAACCATAGAACACTGAAGTAGCCCAAATTCGCACCGACATCTACCATCAGTCCACCCTGTCTAGCTGCATACGTGAGTCTTTGCGAAAGGACTTGTTCGTAGAACCCGGTCACGGCGATGCTCTCACTGATAATGTCCCCCGGCACGAGCGCTGACATTTTAGCGTTCGGCGCGAACGCCAACGGCGCGGATCGTAACAACGGTTTCCAGCGCTCCGGTAATGGCCTATAAAAATGAAAGTAGGCCTTGGTCCTTAGCCCCAGCGGCAGCAGGCGAATTAAGAGCGGTCGCTTCATGTGTGTCATCCTATACGAACGTGATTTCCAGTTTGGTTACATGGTTAGATATGTACATTTGTGGCCGCGCAATTGCGCCTTCTCTTGCCCTTGGAATTTTGTGCTTTTCTCGCTCCGAGCATCTTGCCGCTGGCAGTTCTAACCTCTGCGATAGAATCTGCCGACCGCCGCTCCCACCACGCAGCCCAGTCGTTTCATCGCAAGACTCAGACGACTGTAAGGGCGAATCGGATGGCTGAGATTCGCCAGAAACGCCTTGTCCGTGCTGAACGGCGGGACGCCTCCCAGTGACGACCATGCCATCTTTTTTCGCCAGGGCTTCGGCGAGCCGATGGCGTGGTACATCGCCCCTCCTCCCGGAACAAAATCCATTCCCTCCGGGCCGACTGTCGTCAGTGGATGCTCCGAGTACATCGCGGCGATATTCATCGCATCCTGATCGATTATGGCGAATGGATTTGTCCGGTCGCCAGTGCCGAACGCGCGAAGATCGCACCCTTCCGATTCCGCAATCTTCACTACTCTCTGCCATAGCTCCAGAAAACCGCCACAGGATGCCAGCAGGCCAACACAGCCGGCATTGTAATACCTGCTCAAGGGTGCGGGATTCCTGAGCCCTGAAGCCGAGACCAGCTCACTCCATCTGCAGCGTATCGGGTGGTTCTCGGGCATCATCCAGTTAACATCTTCGCAAAGCGCAACTCCATACTGTGCCCACTGAACGTAAAAGGACCACGACCAGCGGATCACGATGTCCGGATCGAAGTACCAGATGGATTTGCAATTTCGTTCGCGAATCAACCGCAGCATAAATGCCGGCTTGTGGTTGGAGAAATGGATAGGAGTATCGAGAAGAATAAACTTGATCCGAACCCCCGGACAGACTTTGTACTCTCCGTCGCTGTCCGATAACTCCAGTTGGTTCAGCCACGGAGGTAACGCGCCACGGTATCCTGCCGCGATGCATCCCTGGAATCCGCATCTCACCAGCGAGTTCACGAGTGCCGCCAGGCCAAAATGGTAATCACCCTCAAAGAGAGTGCATACCAGCGCTTCCCCTGCACTTCCGCCCGCGCTGCCCTCATCCCGTACGTTCGTCATTCCACCTGTCTCCTTGCTGTCCGCGCCGTTCGTCACGCCGATGCCACCAGTTTATTAATTCGCAGGACTGAGAACCACACGAACCATACAAGGCTGGGAATCGCCGAGAGGATCGAGAGCATGACCACTCCACGCACCGTCGAGAGATTGAGAAAATACACCAGCACAACTTGAACGGCCAGCGAGAACGGGATGAACTTCGCGGGCGACACGATCCACGCGCGCGACGTGTTAAGCCCCCAGACCAGTCCTGTAATAGCCCCCAGCACGCTGCTGGTCGCCATCAGGATTCCCTCGGTATGCAGGTGGCTGTACCGGCTGCCCAATACCCACAGCACCTGTCCCGGGAACAGCGCGACCAGCCCAATCAACAGCGAGGATATTCCGGCGAACAGAAGAAGAATCTGGAAGTATCGCTTCCGCAACACACGGGCATTCTGGATTCGCGCAAAGGCAGGAAACAGTATCTCGCTGGTAAGTGATCCCATAATCGAAAAGACCACGGCCAGTCTTGAAAGCGCGCCAACATCCGCCACGCTGTCCGCATTCCCGAAAATGCTGATCAGCCATACCGTGATCTGTGCCTGTACGCAGTAGTAGATGGAGTGTGGCGCCTGCTTCCGAACCACTGCGAGTATTTCACCGCGCATCTCGGAGTCGCCCGGCGCGCTCGCATCCAGTTCTTTCCCGGCCCACCGGTGGAGCATCCAGTACTGAACCGCATATCCCGCCACCACGGCAATAACAGCGATCTCCACGTTGAACCAGAACAGGACTGCCACTCCCACAATAGCGAGCCGGACGACAGCCGCCACCAGCGACTGGTTCTGAATCTGCCGTATCGCCGAGCGCAGACGAAGGGCCACGGAGTAAATCCGGGTAATCAGTTCCAGTCCGCAGCCCACTAGAACTGCCGTCACTAGCATGGCGGTCTTCGCAAGGCTCGCGCCGTTCTGCATCAGGAGCCAGACCAGCACGGGAATCACAACGGGAACCGTCACCATTGCCAGCCAGCGGCGCAACTGCACTGCCGTGTGAATCAACCGCGACAGCTGGAACTTGTCCTGCCAGATCCGGCCGCCGATCGCCGTCAACCCGCTGCTGATGCCGCTGTCCGCCAGCACAAGAATCGTCGCCAGCATGGTGTTGCTGATGGTGTAAAACGCATACTCCCGTTTGGGCAGGTTCCGTATGACCAGAATGCCGGCGACGAATCCAAGGACCTGCACCACCATCTGGACCGACGCAAACTTCAAAAGAATTGGCGTCCAGCGCCGCAAGGCCATACCCGGCGATGGCGCGACGCTTACAAACTCCGGCACGTCGGCGTTGACAGGCTCCGCTCCGCTTACGTCGAGAGCGTCTGCCGCGATCAGGCCGTCGTCAGCCCTCGTGTCCTTCACCCTTCACCTGCGTTACAAAGCGCCAGAAAACTCACCATTCGTCCAAAGATGATTTTGCGAGAAACCCTGTCCGGAAGTTCAGAGCTTTCCTGCAATGATCAGGCCCGTCGTCAGCGCCACCGCGGCCTCAATGCCGCGGAAGGCGAATGTCTTGCCGCCGCTGGTTGGAACAAACAGTATGTCTCCGTCCTTCAGCGGTGTATCGAAGGCCTTGCCGCGCAGAATCTCTTTCAGCGGAACGATAAAATCCTCTCGACCATTTGCAGTCTTGCGGATCAGGTGAGCCTTGTCCTGCGCCGCAAATTGTTTCGCGCCACCAGCCAGCGCAAGCAACTGCAACACCGTCAAACGATCGTTGCCTTCGATTACAAAAACGCCGGGCTTGGCAATTTCACCCACAATGTATGCAACCTCGGCCTTCGAGACCACGATGGTGTCTCCAGGCCGCAGGTCAAAGCTCGGAGGGATGCTTCCCGGGCGCGTGTCAAGCACCAGTATCTGCGGATGTTCGGGATCGGATTTGTGGCTGACCGTAACCGACCGGCTTGCGCCCGGCGTAGTTCCGCCCGCCGCGGAAATCATTTCCAGCAAGCCGTGGCTGCCCAGCAATGCATAAGAGCCCGGAGCCTTCACTTCGCCCGTTACCGTCACGCCCTGCGTTGCATACTCGCTGACGAAGATCGACACATGCGGATCTTTCAGAACATCCATGCTGCGAAGCTTGTTTTCGATCGTCGCTGCCGCATTCTCAGCCGTCATGCCGGCCACATGAACTACTCCCGCAATCGGTATTGTTACCTCGCCGTGTTCATTCACTCGCAGCCGTCCAGACAGTTCCGGCGTGTCGAACACAACAACTTCCAGAAGGTCGCCAGACGAAATGAGCAACGCATGCGGGGCATTCGAAGCGGCCGTACTCTGCGGGTGCGTCTCTGGCTGTGCCGCAAGTGTCAGCGGCAACGCCATGCTCAGCACGGCCATTGCCAGCAAAATTCGATGATCCCAGAAACGCATATTACCTGCTCTCGGTGTTATTGTCTGCACGCTCTGTCAGTCCAGCACTCCGCTCGCGCATTGCCCGTTACTCTTCTTCGCTCGTGTAGTAATCGCGCATCGTCTTGCCGTAGTTCGCGCCGTGCGCGTAGTAGTACTGCTCCAGCCGCAGATCCACGCAGTTGAAAACAATTCCCACCAGGTTGCTGTTTGTGCGCTGCAGCAAGTCCCGTACCCGCAGCACTGCTTTCTTGCGGGCGGTTCCGGAACGCACTACCAGCACCACCGCGTCCGCCAGGTTTGCCAGCGAAAGCGAGTCGGCGACGGAGAGAACCGGCGGCGTGTCGAGAATCACCCGGTCGTACTGCGTGGCAAAACTCTTCAGCACCTCAACCATCCGTTTAGAACCCAGCAATTCCGCGGGATTCGGCGGATGCGGTCCGGCTGGCAACAACGTCAAGCTTGGCAGCGACTCCAGCGGCTTAATCAGCGCGCGCTCGTTTGCTCCCTGCGTAAGAATTGTACTCAAACCATAGCGCGAGGGAGGCAGGCCGAACTGGCTGTGAATCGTCGAGCGGCGCAAGTCCGCATCAATCAGCAGAACTGTTTCGCCGCGCTGCGCAAATGAAATCGCAAGATTTACCGAAACCGTGGTCTTGCCTTCCCCAGCCAGAGAGCTGACAATCGCAATCGCCTTCGGCTGCCTGTCCGGTGAAGAAAGCAGTAGCGACGTTCGCAACCCGCGGAAAGCCTCCGCCGCCGCGGAGCGCGGATTATTCAGAAGAATCGGCCCCGATGGTACGCTCTTTGCCGAGCTCCCACTCTCCGTTTTCACCGGCGCTATGGATGCGCTGAACGGAATGCTGCAAAGCACGGGCAGCGCGATGAACGACTCCAGCTCCGAGGAACTGCTCACCGTGTCGTCAATCGACTCAACAAAGAATGCAAGCAGCAGGCCCGTTATGATTCCGCCGAAGAATCCAAGCACAAGATTCATCCGGACCTTTGGTTCAACGGGTGTCGCCGGCACCTCCGCGGGGTCCACCACGCTGATGTAGCTTGAGTTCAATCCCGCGGTGACTCCCGCCACCTTCAATCTCTGTTGCAGTGTGTCGTACAGTTCGCTGCTGGTCTCTACTTCGTGTTTCAGAACTGAATATTGAACCGCGTGTTCATTGAGCTGGTAGGCCGCGTTCTTCTGTTCGTTGAACTGATTGCGCAGCAGCGTTTCCGTCTTCACCGCGGACAGGTAGTCGTCTTCCAGCCTCTTGCCGGTATTGCGGACCTCGCTTGCAATCGAAGCCTCCAGCTTGGTCAGCCGCACCTGCAGCTCAGCCAGCTTCGGATACCCGCTTCCATACTTCGCGCCCATCTGAGCGATCTGGGCCTTCAACTCGGCTTCCTGCGAGCGCAATATCCCAAGGCTTGGCGAGGCTCCTCCCACCAACTCCGGATCTCCGGCCTGGGCCATTCTGTGGCGGGCTTCTTTCACAATCCGGTCTGCCTCGGCTTCCGTGACTTGAGAGTTCAACAGCTTCAGGCGGTCGGTAACAATGTTGTCGTTCTCGTCCGCGCCCAGAATGTTGTTCTGTTTCTGAAATTCCGCCAGCTTCTTCTGCGCTTCCACTGCCTTGGTTTGCAGCTCCTCCATCTGTTGGGCCAACCAGTTGGAGACCTGCACCGCGCCCTCATAGCGCGTCTGGAAGTTGCGCTGCATGTACTGTTCGGCCACGGCGTTGGCCACGTCTGTCGCCAGCTTCGGATCGGTGCTCTGGAAGTGAACCTCAAGCAGTTGAGTATTTGTGAGAACCACGACTTTCAGGGAACCCAGGAACATATGAACCAGGCGCTGCCGCTCGCGCGCTGTCATTGCCGCTGTATCCGTCACCGTGGCTTTTGCCGCGCTCGGTCCGGCAAAGGCTGGATTCTTCGCCAGCCCAAGGCTGGTGATCACGCGGGCCGCCACCGTGTTGCTCTGGATCAACCGGACCTCGGTTTGCAGGCGATTGCTTGAGTCACTCGATCCGAGTTTCTCGTTGATCAAATCATCCAGCCCAAGATTGGAGGAGCGGCTCGGATCGATCTGCAGCCGCGCTACGCTCTCAAACACCGGTGTCGTGCTCATCGTGTGAATCGCAACCGCCGTGAACACAACCGCGGTCGTGCATAGAATGATCCACTTGCGCTTGAAGATCGTCCGTCCGATTGAATTAAGCGACAGTTCCTCATCCGTGGAACCCTCACTTCCCAGCGGTATCTGGGGAGGCGGATACCCTGCCCCTGAACTGTCAGAATTCATCTCACGCATGCGGAACTCCTACCAAATGTCGGGCGAATTCACCCTTGCCGCCCGTGGAACCATGAGTGCCATGCAAAATAGTTCGACTCCAATCTCGGCCTTCTGCCTCTGTATTCAAGCGGGATTGCTTTCGCCGCAAATGGGCCGCACTCTCAGGCAGCCGCCCACACAGGCCCTTCTTTCACCATTCAACGGCGTCAATGTCTGTCACATAAAGTATGCTGGACTCTCGTATCTAATAGTAATCAAGAATCGTGCCGCGGTGCTCCACTATCTTCTGCGGCGTCCGCCGCGACATTGCCGCCGGCGCCCCACTTCCGCGCACCCTCCTCCGAAATCACGCACTTCCAGAGTTCCGCGTACCCCGCGGCCGCGCTTTCCACATACTGAAATGGAAGAACAGAATCTGTGAACAGCGAATTACTCCGCAACCGTGCCGCCGTAGCCGCAACTGCAGCGCCACCGTGACGCGCGCTCGAAACCCCACACCCTAACGGGCAGGCTTCGAGTAGCGGTCGTCGATTGCGATACTCGTCCGGAAATACTCCAGGCTCATCGTAAGGCCCGTGCGCAGATCAATCTTCGGCTCCCAGCCCAGCAACGCTTTCGCCTTTGTGATGTCTGGGCACCGCTGCTTCGGATCGTCGCGCGGAAGCGCCTCAAACACCAGCTTGCTCTTTGAGCCGGTCACTTCCAGAACCAGCTTGGCGCACTCCAGCATGGTGAACTCGCCGGGGTTGCCGATGTTCGTCGGCAGATGCTCGCCAGAGGCCGCCAGCCGCACAATTCCTTCCACCTCGTCGCTGACGTAGCAGAAGCTCCGCGTCTGGCTCCCATCCCCATAGATCGTGATGTCGTCCCCCAGCAGCGCCTGCCGCAAAAAGTTCGAGATTACCCGCCCATCATCCAGTTGCAGGCGCGGCCCGTACGTGTTGAAGATGCGAATAATGCGCGTATCCACTCCACGGTAGCGGTGGTACGCCATCGTCAGCGCCTCGGAAAAGCGCTTCGCCTCGTCATAAACCGAGCGTGGCCCAATCGAATTCACATGACCCCAGTAGCTCTCCGGCTGCGGATGCACATCCGGGTCTCCATAACACTCCGAGGTCGAGGCCAGAAAAAATCCCGCGTTGTACTTATGCGCAAGCTCAAGGCAATTGCGCGTGCCCATCGAGCCGACATCGAGCGTTTCCAGTCCCCACTTCAAGTAGTCTTCCGGGCTCGCCGGCGAGGCAAAATCGTAGATAAAGTCCACCGCGCCAAAATCGAAGGGCTCGCAGATGTTGTGCAGCTCAAAACTGAACCTCGGATCGTCGGCAAATGAGCGCATGTTATCCATGCGCCCGGTCAGCAGATTGTCAACGCACACTACAGAATTACCGTCGGCAAGAAGCCGCTCACAAAGATGAGAGCCTAGAAATCCCGCTCCGCCGGTTACCAGTATCCGCATGTTCGCCTCGTCACGTTTGTAGCTGCACGGTCTTGTCCTCCAGCGGAATCACATCCGCTTTGGCGACCGCGCTCTAAGTTACTGCATGATACAGAAGAATGGATGGCGTCTCGAACTTCCTCCGGCAACGCACTCCGGAGCCGCAATCCCCATCGCCGTCAGGTGTTGTCTTATTGCTCCACCTTGTGGTCTGGCGTAAATCTCACGCCCGCCCATCCGCTTATGTCGTACGCCGGATTCCTGTTCCCGGTCAGCAGCGGTATCACGTAGCGCTCGCTCTGCACCCCCAACTCCACTTCGAGGTTGTGTTTCATCTCCAGGTTGGTAGAAGCGCGCAATGTGCTTTGCGTTCCTCCGCCCTGCAGGAAATAAGGGCTGACGTAGCGGTCGCGGAAACTCACCTGCACCTTGTCGCGCGCCGATATCCAGTACGTGCTCCACGCCTGCCACATCACGCCCGCCCGTCCCGCGCCCACGTCGCCAATCAGCAGCCCCTTGCTGGTGTACCCGTCCTTGTAATCGCCGTTCCAGTAATTGAATCCCGGTGGGATTGTCGACAACTCCTCGGAAGCCGTGTAGGCGCCTTCCATCCGGAGATCCATCTTCGCCAGCGGTCCCGGGAGCCGCGCAATGTACACGCCGGGGTGGAATGCCGAGCGCTTTGGCTGGGCCAGCGGCGAAGGGTCGTCATCGCAGAAGCTGTCGCTGTACAGCGTCACGGGAATCTTAGGCAGCTTCCACGAAAAATCCAGTCCCCCGCGACGGTCGCCCACTTTGTTCTGCGGCAGGTCCGAGTTCGGGTTGTCGCCGACGCTGAAGTAGCTCCTCCACAGGCGGCTGAACGTAAACGGGTATCCGTCCCCCAGCCACACAACGGTGCGAGCAAAGCCAATTTCAAAATTCTTGAACGGTTCGAGCGACACTTTCTCGCCGTGGATCCAGGCCTGCGGCACGAACTTGTGTCCCTGCAACTTCCCGTAGAACAGGTCCATGCGCACTTTGCCGAGGATGGGAATTTTGTACGGCACGTCATTCGTCAAACGAGCCATCCAGATTGGCTCAATGTTATTGCTGTAAAGCATTGCGCCGCCCGTCGCCGGACCCCACCACAAACTCTGCTTGCCCAGCGTTCCCGTAAAGCGTCCAAAGGAGACGCCCACGTACGTATCCAGCAGCCGCGGGTTGTTCACCGCTGGACCGCCCTGCGTCAGAACCTGGTTGCTCGCTACCTGGTCAGCCCCAGCCAGGCTGGCAATTGCCTCCGCTGAAGGCGCGCTCAGTGACGCGCCGTGTTGATATTCGCCGCGCACGTACAGCATCCCGGCCCGCTCCTGCATATAGCCCGAGGCCCCGGAAATCGCGTTGAAGCCCTCGCCATAGGGCCGTCCAAAGTCGTTGGAGATCGTCTGCCCAAAGTGATAGCTGTCGCGCAGCGGCGCGCCCGCAATCTGCATCGTCCGCGCGTAAACCGACTCCAGCGCCTTCTTCTCCACTTCGCTGTTCAGCTCCGGCGCAAATTCCTGCTCCAGCTTCTCCTGCAACTTCGCGGATTCCGCATCGTGCTTTTCTTCCCGCGCCCGCTCCAGGAAGCGGGAAAACTGAGCCCGCGTCCACGGACGCATTCCCACCACTTCCGCCTGCGTTCCCGTCAGCGCCGCCAGCCGCTCCGCAGCCGGATAAACCCAGCTATCCACCGGCACATACACCGATCCCGCATGAGCCGAGGCGCCCGCCGCAAGCACAATCAGCAGCATCGCTATCGAGAGAGAGGTCACGGCAAAACGTAGAAATGAGGAGGTGTGGGGCTTCAGGGTCAAACTCATGCTTCTCTTTTCCTTTGTCAAGGCAAGGGTGAGGTCAAGACCAAGCCTGCATGGCAAATTCGCGGAAAGCTCACGGGCCAGAGCCAGCCTTTTTTCCCGGCCTTTGCTCAATGTCGCGAAGTGCCCTGCGGCAACTGGAGAGAAACGGATTTCACCATGCTAACACGATCTCTCCCGGCCAGACCTGCCGCCGCGGCCCCGCCACCAGCCGCTACATCACCGCCGGCGCCGGAATTCCCATCACCGCCATCGTCGCTATCAGTTCGCGCCGCACCACCGCCGCCGTAGCCAGCAGCAGTGCCTTCCGCGCCGCGTCCTCTTCTGTAAGGATGTGGTGTTTGTGGTAGAAGTTGTTGAACTGCTGCGCCAGTTGGAAGGCGTGCTTGGCCGCGGCCGCCGGTTCCGTCGTCGCAATGCATTGCTCAATCACCCGCGAGGTCTGCCCCGCCGCCAGCCACAGCGACCACAGATCGTCATTGCCCTCAAACGCGTCCGCCGGAATCCTGACACCCAGTGCCGCCTCCGGCTCCACGCCCGCCTTGCGGAAGATGTTGCTCGCCCGCACCACCGCGTATTGCACGTACGGCCCCGTCTCGCCCTCAAAGGAGAGCGCCTCGCGGAAGTCGAACGCAATCACCGACTGCTTCGTAAACTTCAGCATGAAGTACCTGAGCGCTCCAATCGCAATCTGTGTCGCAATCTCCCGGCGCTCGACTTCGCTCAGCTCTGCGTGGCGCGAATCCACTTCGCTCTTCGCCGCCTCAATCAGCTTGTCCAGCAGATCGTCGGCCTTCACGCCAAACCCCTTGCGCCCGCTCACCTCAATGTAGCTCCGCTGCTGATCTTCCTCGCTCACCGTGTATCCCAGTTCCATCGCGCAGCGCGGAGTCAACGCCACCATCTCATAGCTGAAGTGCGTATAGCGTGCCGCCTCGGCCTCATGACCCATCAGCAGAATCGCCTGCTTCACCGTCTCCTGCGGATCGCTCTGCCGCGCGTCGATCACGTTGTAGATCGCGCCCACGCCGCCAAAGTGCGGAGCCCCCGGCTCACCGTCCTTCGGATCGCATGAAATCCACACCGCCCGCCCGTCCGCGTACTCATAAAATTTCCGGTATCCAAAATCCAGTCCCAGCAGCCCGAACTTCCACATGTGGTAGGCGATGTCCTTGCCCACATACCCCACCGTCCCGTTCGAGCGCACAATCACCTTGGCGTCCTCGTCCGGACCGGCCTCCGCGCCCTCGTCCTTCACTCGTCCCGGACGCGTCATCACCCAGCACCCTTTGTTCTTCCCTTCCTCTTCGAAGTAAAGAACTCCGGCGGCCTTCAGCAGTTCAAAGGCCTTCGCCCAGAAGTGCAGGTGCAGGATGTCGCTCTCCTGCGGCAGAAAGTCGTACTCAATATCAAGCCGCTGCATCGTCTCCAGATGCCTACGCAGGACGGCCATCGAAATCTCCTGCGCGATCTCCGCCGTAGGATTTCCACCCACCTCCAGCAGATGCAGGGTGTCTCGCCGAGCCTGTAAGTTCGCCTTGTCTTCCTCGTACCACTGCGAAACCCGCGCATACAAATCCCAGCAGTAGAAATCGAATCGCCCCTCGCTGCCCGCGATCAGCGCCTCAATCTCCGCCCTTGACTTCTTCGCCACGCGCTCGAACCCCACCACCACGTCGGCCACCTGCACGCCCGTGTTGTCGATGTAGTTCTGCACGTCCACCTTGTACCCGGCCGCCCTCAGCAGCCGCACCAGCGTATCGCCCAGGATCGAGTTCCGCAGGTGCCCGATGTGCGCCGCCTTGTTCGGATTGATCGACGTATGCTCCACCAGCACCTTGCCGCGAGACGGGTGCCCCATCCTAGCCTTCTGTTGGCTAGGGTGGGGTAGTTGACTTTGTTCTTGCTCTTGCTCTTGTTCCTGCTCTGAACTCCCACTCTCGACAAATCCCGCCACCACCTCCGCCGCCCGTGTCCTGTCCAGCCGCGCGTTGATGTACCCTGCTCCCGCCACCTCGAACTTCGCGAAGCCCTCCGGCAACCCCATCTCGGCCACAACCTCGTCGGCAATCTTCCGCGGAGCCTTCCTCAGCGTCCGTGCCAGCTCAAACGAAACCGGCAGCGCGAACTCGCCAAACTCGATCTTTGGCGGCTGCTCCACCACGATGTTTGCCACTTCAATGTCGTACTTCTGCTTCAGGAAGGCGCGCACATGCGCAACCAGGCGGTTCTGCAATAAAAGATACACGTTGATTCCTTGCGTCCAGCGGGACTCTCAAGCCCCGCGATGATGGGTCAAACTACGATTGTAAGGGATGCGCGCCAGAGTTGTCCGTCATGTTGGCCTCGCCTATGCCGCTCTGGTGCCCCATATCTGCCTTCCTTTGGCAGATGTGGGTCCGTTGACCTTGACCTTGCTGCTGGGTTGCCCCTGCCTTTAACCTTCGCAACCTGTGTAACCTTTGCAACCTGCGCACCCTCGCCCTCCGTTTCCCCCAACCCCGCGCCTCCTATATATTGGAACTTCGGGCCTACTCCCGTTCGGACTCGCAATGCGCATTGCCTACCTCGATTGTTTCTCCGGAATCAGCGGCGACATGTTCCTCGGCGCAGCCGTAGACGCCGGTGTCCCCCTGGAGAAGCTCCAATCCGTCGCCCGCTCCCTCGGACTCCACGCCGAGCTCGCTTCTCATCGCGTCCAGCGCAGCGGAATCTCAGCCACCAAGATCGATGTCCTCATTGGCGGACGCCCCGACCAGCCCATCGACCTCGAAGCCGCGCCGGAAGAGCACAGCCGCCAGCACTCCCACGGACACACCCATCCGCACTCTCATTCTCATTCCCACCCGCACGAGCAGCCCCAAGCGCACCAGCCCCAGGACGCCACTCACACCCATCGCGGACTGCCAGAGATCCGCGAACTCATCGCCCGCGCCCCCATCAGCGCCGCTGCCCAGGCTTTTGCCATCAAGACCTTCGAGCTTCTCGCCCAGGCCGAGTCCAAGATTCACGACCGCCCCGCCGAGTCCATCCATTTCCACGAGGTCGGCTCCGAAGATGCCATCGTCGATATCGTCTGCGCCGCCGTAGCCATCGAGCACATCGCCGCCGGACGCTGGTACAGCTCCGCCCTCAACGTCGGCGGAGGCACCGTCCAATGCGCTCACGGCATCCTGCCCGTCCCCGCGCCCGCCACCGCCGAGCTCCTCCGCGGCGCGCCCATCTACTCCTCCGGCATCCAGAAGGAGCTGCTCACCCCCACCGGGGCCGCCCTCCTCAAGGCTCTCGACGTTCACTTTGAGCCGCGCCCCGCCGCTACTCTCTCCGCCACCGGGTACGGCGCCGGAGCACGCGAATTCCCCGGAGTCGCCAACGTCCTCCGCCTCACCCTGGGCGAATCCATCGAAATCGCCTCCGCTGGCGTCTCCTTGAAACAAGGGTGCCGCACTCAAGACGGGTGGCCCACATCTGCGCCAGCCTCACCGGCGCAAATGTGGGGAACACAATTACCCGACTCCATCGTCGTCCTCGAAGCCAATCTCGACGACATGAACCCGCAGCTCTTCTCCTACGTCCAGCAGAAGCTCCTCCGCGCCGGAGCCCTCGACGCCTTTGGCGTTCCCGTGCAGATGAAAAAAGGCCGTCCCGGACTCGTCTTCACCGTCCTTGCAGCTCCCTCCGACGCCGAAGCCATGTCCCACATCCTGCTCACCGAAACCACCACCCTCGGCGTCCGCATTCGCTTTGAGCAGCGCCGCATCCTCGACCGCCGCCACGTCACCGTCGCCTCCCCCTGGGGACCAATCCGCGTTAAACTCGGACTATTGCAGGGCGAAGTCGTAAACTGCGCGCCGGAGTTCGAAGACTGCCGCACCATCGCCGAAGCCAACAGCGTCCCCCTCAAGACCGTTCTGAACGAGGCCCTGCGGCTGTACCAATCTCAGACCCCAGCGCCAGCGGCCGGCAGCGTAGCGATACCCGCCATGGCGCCAGCGGCCGGCAGCGTAGCGTTACCCGACCCAGCGCCAGCGGCCGCCAGCAGCGCTATATCCGATACCCCTAAGAGTTCCCAGTCATGATCGAGAGAGTCGCATGAGCCAGCAACCCGAAAAGTTCTACATCACCACGCCGATCTATTACGTAAACGCGCGGCCCCACATTGGCCACACCTACACCACCGTCGTCTGCGATGCCATTGCCCGCCGCCACCGCATGTTCGGACATGACACGCTCTTCCTCACCGGAACCGACGAGCACGGCCAGAAGATCGAGCGCTCCGCCGCCGCCCTGGGTGTAACGCCCCAGCAGCTTACGGACGAAGTCAGCGGAGAGTTCCGCGCCCTCTGGGATCGCATGGGCATCACCTACGATCAGTTCATCCGCACCACCAGCCCGGAGCACAAGCGCGGCGTGCAGGCCATGTTCACCCTCCTACAGGAGCGCGGCTACATCTACAAGGGCTCCTACACCGGCCAGTATTGCGTCTCAGACGAGCTCTATGCTGACGACAACACGCCCGGCACTCCCTGCCCCGTCTGCGGACGCATCACCGAAACCGTGCAGGAGGAGAACTACTTCTTCAAGCTCTCCGCCATGGCCGAACCGCTCCTCAAACTCTACGAAGAGAATCCCGGCCTCATCTATCCTGAGACGCGCCGCAACGAGGTCATCTCCTTCGTCAAGGGCGGACTCAAGGATCTCTCCATCTCCCGCACCACCTTCTCCTGGGGAATTCCTGTTCCCGGCGATCCTGCCCACGTCATCTACGTCTGGCTGGACGCCCTCTGCAACTACGCCACCGCCGTCGGCTTCGGATCACCCGACTCCGCCGACCAGAAGCGTTACGAGCATTACTGGCCTGCCGACGTCCACATGATCGGCAAAGAGATTGTCCGCTTCCACTGTGTGTACTGGCCCGCCTTCCTGCTCGCCGCCGGACTGCCCTTGCCCAAACAGATCGTCGCTCACGGCTGGCTCCTCTTTGAGGAGAGCAAGATGTCCAAGTCGCGCGGCAACATCGTCCGCAGCGAAACCATTCTCGAAGTCCTCGGCGCGGACGCTCTCCGCTACTTCCTCTTCCGTGAGATCGTCTTCGGACAGGATGGCTCGTTTTCCTTTGACGCCCTCGTGCAGCGCTTCAACAGCGACCTTGCCAACGGTCTCGGGAACCTCGCCAGCCGCACTCTTTCCATGATCCAGCGCTACTTTGACGCGGAAGTTCCCTACCCCAGCGCCACCATCTCCTACACCCCCGCCGAGGCCGCCATCTCGCGCCACGCCGAGGAGACCATCGTCGAGTTCAACCGCCTCTTTGACGCCTTCCAGTTCTCCCGCGCCCTTGAAGCCGTCTGGTCGCTGCTTGCAGCCGTCGACAAATACATCGTCGAGAATCAGCCCTGGGCCGTCGCCGAAAAAGACGACCACGACTCCCGCTCGCGCCTTGCCACAATCCTCTACACCTCGGCGGAAGCGCTGCGCATCATCACCGTGCTCGCCCACCCCATCATCCCTGACTCCACTGCCAAAATCTTCACCCAGCTCGGCCTCGCCGACATCTCAAAGGTCGATCTCAACGACCTGCACTGGGGACAACTGAACGTAGGCACCCGCCTCGCCCGCATCGAACCCGTATTCCCACGCGCCGACAAGAGCGCGATCGAAAGGATGCAACAAATGGAAGAAGAACGTAAGAGCGCCGCCGAGTCCGCTCCCGCCGCGGCTACCGCAACTGCTGTTGCCGAAGTCGCCCCGCCAACCCCAGCCGCCCCACAGCTTCCGCACTCCGCCGATGTCGCTGTCTCCGTGCCCGACCCTGACGCCCCCGCGCCTCTCGCCGAGCAGATCACCATCGACGACTTCGTCAAGATAGACCTCCGCGTCGGCACCGTCCTCACCGCCGAAAAAGTCGAGAAGGCTGACAAGCTCCTTCGCCTCACCGTGGACATCGGACTCGAAGTCCGCCAGATTGTCGCCGGAATCGCCAAGGCCTATGATCCCGCCACTCTCGTTGGACGCAAGGTCGTCATCGTCGCCAACCTCGCTCCCCGCAAACTGCGCGGCATCGAGAGCCAGGGCATGATCGTCGCCGCCTCCCTCGGAGACCACGGCACCCCCGCCCTCGCCGCCTTCCTCGAGTCCGTCCCCAACGGCGCCCGCCTCAAGTAGCTGAACGTAGCCGGCAACAAGCATCATGGTGTAACCAATAAACTTCAGGGTGCCCCATCCTAGCCGCAGTTGGCTAGGGTGGGGCCTTTGACGTTGCTGTTGATTTTGCTTTTGACGTTGCTCTCAACCTTGAAACTTTGAAACCCTGAAACCTTGAAACCTTCCACCCTTGAAACCTTCCACTCCCGAAACCTTATAATCACTCCCATGTACCTCGACTCCCACGCCCACCTCGACGGCCCGCAGTTCGCCTCTGACCGCGACGCCACCATCCAGCGAGCCTACGACGCGGGCATCCGAGCCCTCCTCGCCATCGGCAACGGAGACGGTCCCGACGACATGGCCTGTGCTCTTCCCTTCGCTGAGCGCTACCCCTGGATCTACGCCTCCGCCGGAGTCCACCCGCACGAAGCTCGCCTGCTCACCCCTGCGCACCTCGAACACCTGCGCCAGATCGCCGCCCACCCGCGCCTAATCGCCATCGGCGAAATCGGCCTCGATTACTGGTACGACCATTCTCCCCGAGACATCCAGCAACAAGCCTTCCGCCAGCAGCTCGCCGTCGCCGTCTCAGCCCGCCTGCCCATCCTCATCCACTGTCGGCCCAGTCAAAACGGAGAAGACGCCTGGGACGACCTCCTCGCCATCCTCCGCGACGAGTGGGCCTCAACCGGACTCGGCGGCGTCATGCACTGCTTCACCGGAAACCTTGCGCAAGCCAAGGCTTCGCTCGATCTCGGCTTCATCCTCTCCTTTGCCGGAAACATCAGCTACCCCAAGGCGCAGAACATCCGCGACGCCGCCGCCATGGTTCCGCTTGACCGCTTCTTCCTTGAAACCGATTGCCCCTACCTCGCCCCCGTTCCCTACCGTGGCAAGCGCAACGAACCCGCCTATGTTGTTGAAACCGCCCGCCACTTCGCCCAGCTCCGCAACCTCTCGCCGGAAGCCGCCGGAGCCCTCGCTCTGGAGAACTTCCACCGCTTCTTCCGCCTCCCCGCTCCATAGCAGACCTCAGCCGCGGCGCGGTTTGGTTTTGAGCTTTTGCACTGTTACTCGTGTGGACGGGCTGGCCGTGTTGCATCGCCAGTTGGAGGGGGCGCAGAAGACCGGCAGACATGCCCCTGCCAGAACAAAAGCATCAAGCCTATGCTCAACAGGCTATCCGGCTAGAGTCACCGCGCCTGGAAGCGAACCGCCGGTCAACACATTGTGGTGCGTCAATTCAGCGGCTGCGCCCCTTTATCTCGCGAACAACGCATCTCCAAAAAGACAGCGAAGAGAAGTGTTGTCGCGTTTTGCGGGGAAAAGGTCTATGAAGTGAAAGCCTGCCGAGATCAATGCCTGGTAAAGCTCGTCGAACGACGGTTGGCCTTTGTACATCGACGCGAAGTTCACTTCCGTCAGCACATAATCCGCCTTTGCCAGAACTGAGCTGCCGCCTCGAAGCACGGCCAGTTCATTTCCCTGCACGTCTAACTTGAGCAGCATCGGCTCCGTCAATTTCTTTCCTTCAGCCCACTGATCAAGAGTCGTGATCGGCACCTGAATCTTCTCCACAACCGTCAGGTCGGGATATGCCTTCTTATGAGTTTCGCCCAGTGAGAGAAGTGAAGAGGAAGCCGATGACTTGTTGATTTCGAACAGCGCTGTTCCAGCCTGATCGCTCACCGCCGTCTGGTAGGAAAAGAACCTCGCGTCGCCGTTGAAGTTCTCCCTCAATTCCGCCTCTACCGATGGGATCGGCTCAAAGGAGTGAATCGTAGCTTCCGGAAACGATGAACGCATTCCGAGGGCAAACTGGCCCACGTTGGCTCCAACATCCAGAATCGTCGTCAGACGTACTCGCGCAATGACTGATTCCACCGCATCCGGTTGTTTTCTGCGGATTTCATATCCTAACAATCCTGGCAGGTAGCCAATAAAATGTTTGATGGAGCTGTTCAACGGATACCCTCTCCAATGCATGAAATTTGTTGGTCTGCTTGGGCTGAAAGTAGCGAGATCATCGGCAACGTCGTCGATCCGCTCGGTGAATTAGGTCGCATCTCCCATGCTATACTACAAAAAACTTGAGTGCGATTCGGTCATGGCCGCAAGCGATAACTGCTCAATGAGTTCTGAAAGCAAGCCTTTCTTTTCGGTTGTTACCGTCGCCCTGAATGACCTGTCTGGACTTCGGCGGACCCGTGCTTCCATAGAGTCGCAGGTGTCGCATGACTTCGAATGGATCGTCATTGATGGCGCTTCCACCGACGGTACCGCTGCCGAATTGGAAAGCTGTCTGACCCGCAATTTCTCCTACGTTTCGGAAAAGGACAGGGGGGTGTATGACGCCATGAATAAAGGCTTGGCGCGCACCCGTGGAAGATACGTGATCTTCATGAACTCGTCCGACTGCTTTGCCTCTCCATCGGTACTGGAGGTCGTGAAGCGCCGGATTCTGGAAACTGGCCAGACGCCTGACATCGTCTTTGGCGATGCGCTCGAGGAAATTGCCGGCTCAAAGCTTGCCTTGAAGAAAGCACGCCCCATCAGGTGGCTGAATTACGGAATGCACACACACCACCAGGCAATGTTCTACGCAGGAGATTCACTCCGCGGTATGCGTTTTGATGAGTCTTTTTCAATCTCCGCCGACTACGATCTGACCTGCAGAATCTACCGGAAACACGGAGGTTCGTTGGCCCTCGATCTTCCGGTTTGTATCTTCGCCGGTGGCGGCCTGTCGCAGAACAACGCGCATTTGGGCAGGAGTGAAAACTGGCGCGTGCAACGCGATGTTCTTGGGCATCGCCTGATCCGGAGAATGCTGACCAGGGCTTCCTATCTGGCCTCCTATCGACTGCGGGAGAAGTTTCATTCCTTGTACGTCTGGCTTCGATTCCAACATGTCCCCCCAACCAGTTGATCTTCGCTCTTCGCGCACTCATTGGCCATTGGCGACTCTGCTCAGGCGTCTAGCCTGGCAGGGAGTGTTGATGCACGTTGTGCGCTTCATGCCGCGCCCTTTGAATTTCCTGCGCATCGCTCTCCTCCGATGTGCCGGTGCAAAGATTGGTGCGCACTGCCTGGTTATGCCGGGCATCAAGGTATTGATCCCGTGGAATCTGATTCTGGACGACTGTGTCGCAATCGGCCGGAGCGTCGAGATTTACAATCACGCGGCAATTCATATCAAGTCCAACACACTGATTTCCCAGTATTGTTTTCTCTGTACGAGCTCGCATGACTACACCCGCCCCAATCTGCCCCTGACGTATGCCGCCATTGAGGTCGGTTCGGAGTGCTGGATTGCCGCCGGAGCTTTTGTCGGTAAGGGAGTTTCGATTGGAAATGGAGCGGTGATTGGCGCGTACTCGGTGGTTACAAAACATGTGCGGGAATGGACGGTAAATGCCGGGAACCCCTGCCGCGAGGTCGGTCCCCGCATCCAGCAGGATAGCTGAACCGCAGCGGGAATCTGAATGCGCGTGTCAGCATCTCCCGTCTGACCTTGCTCTTAACCTGCGTAACTTATGCAACCTGCCCCAACCTGCGCAACCTGTCCAGTCGCCTTCCTACCATGTGTTATACAGCGACCCGTCCGACGAGGTATTCCCGCTCGCGCTGTGGACGTCCACAACTCCCGGCTGCGTCTGGTCGATGGCCATCAGCGTATCTTCCTGCACTGTCACCCAGTCCGGCTCATTGGTAATCGGGTCTTTCGGTACGGACTTGATATACCCGGCCGTCACCAGGTCTTCCAGCGACTGGGGAGCCTTCTGCTTGTCCAGCGTGTACTGGTCGATGCTGCTCCGCATCGTGAACAGATCGTTGCGCAGCACCGCCTCGCGCGCGCGCCACACCGAGTGCTGATAGTTCATCGCCGCAACCGACGCCAGAATGGCGATAATCGCGATCACGATAATCATCTCGATCATCGTGAAGCCCGAGCATCCGCCGCCCATACCGCGGCGCCGGCCGCGTACAAGGCTGTGGAAACTCTCCTGTCCGAACTTCGAGCGTTGCAGAGTCATTTGCATCGGCCGCCTTACCAGTCTGAATACTTCGTTCCGTCCAGTGCGGTCCCCGTCGACTTCGTGTAAACGTCAAACACGCCCTGCCCGCCCCACGAGTCCGACGTCGGATCGTCCTGCATCGAGCGCATTCCCCACTCCGTCGTGTGCGTCATCGGGTCCATGGGAATATGCCGTAGAAAGCGGACCGTCTTGCCACCCGACACTTCCACGCCCTTCACCAGCGTCTCCATATCCGGTGGATAACCTTCGCTGCCCAGCTTTACCTGGAACGCTCCGCGTTCGGCCGCGTCCTTGTAGCGGTCGATGGCGTCCCGCATCTGCCACAGTGCCGCCCGCAGCTCCTTCTCCCGCTCGCGCTTCACCACCGTGCGCGAAATCGGCAAAACCCCGGTCGCCAGAATGGCCATGATCGCAATTGCCACGATCAGTTCCACCAGCGTCATTCCAGATTGCCGCTTCTGCCTCACCTTGCGCTTTTCTCCTACCGCACGTTGACGATGGCTTGCGAGCCGCTTGCCGGGATCGCTCCCATATTCGGATCGCGCAGCACCGTGCTGCCCACTGAAACCGTTGCCTGCCCCGCCGCTTTCGCCACAAACATCATGGTGAACAGCGCGCCCTGCGGACTGATCCCGTTCGACCCGGGCGGCCTCATCAGCGAAATCTGTATCGTGCCCTTCTCCGCGTCGTCCCGGTGTACCAGTGCTACCGCCGCTCCATCCTTGGAAAGCGCGCCCGCGTTCGACACATTCACAAACCGCAGCACCTTCGGATCGTAGTTGATCTGCACCGGAACCGTGAACACGTTCTGCCCGCCGTTCAGGCTTACGCTCACTGCAAATGTCGCGCCCGTCGCCTGGTTTACCATCGGCGGATCCAGGCTCAGCACCGCTCCCAACCCTGCCGCCGGTGCTACCGGAGCCACCGCAACTGCCGCCTCGGGCTTTGCCGCAGCCACTACCTCGCCCGTCGCAGGATTGTTAGATGCTGCTCCCGGGCCCTGCGGATTCGCCGGATTTTGTGTTCCACTCGGCGCTGTCGGGCTCGGTGCGCCGCTCGGAACCGTGGGCACTGGCGGCGCGCTTGGCACCGGCGTCCGCTGCGTGTGCCGCACTTCCACTACGTTCTGCGTGCCCATGTCCAACTGCTTGATATTGAAGTCGTCGATGTCCAGCCGCCGTACAATGTGCGGCATCAGGGCAAACACCGTTTCGTTGTCCGTCTTCGTCTTCTGCCCCTGTCCAAACAGGTACTTCAGCACCGGAATCTGTGAAATCCACGGCAGCCCGCTCATGTTTTGCACGTCGTCGTGCTCCATCATGCCGCCGATCAGGTTTACCTCGCCGTCGCGCATCCGTATTTCGTGGTCGATCTTGCGCTGTCCAATCACCGGCTCCGTCAGTCCGCCGATCGTCTGGTAGCTGTCAATGGCTGATACTTCCAGCGAGATCTTCATGCTCACTTCGCCGCCGGCGTGGATGTGCGGCGTGATTTCGATGTTCACGCCAACGTCCTGGTACTGGAACTGCGTCTGCGTCAGCGCCGTCGCCGTCAGTGTCGAGCTCGACGTGCCCACCGCGATCGGAACTCTTTCGCCGATCTTCAGCGTCGCCTTCTGCCCATCCACCGAGCGCATCTGCGGACGCTGCATCACATTCGTATTGCTGTCCGTCATCAAAAACGCCACGCTCGAGGATGGAATCGAAACCGCGAAGTCACGCGCCGTCAGGCTCGCCAGATCATTCAGCGTCAATCCGCTCGAAGTCGTGCTCGTCGTCGTCCCCGTGGTTGACGTCGTGCTGCTCGTCCCTGGGCTCTGTAGTGAAATCGAAGGATTGCTGGAACCGCCCTGGAATGGATATTGAATACCCAGTTGTTTCAGCTTCGTCTTGCTTACCTGCATCACCACAATGTCGATCACGACCTCGGGCTTTGCCTTGTCCAGGTTGTTGATCAGCAGCTCCGCCAGCGCCACCTGGTCCGGCGTGCCGCGCATCACAATCACGTTCTGCGACGGAAACTGCTGCACCCGCTCCACCTTCAGAATTGTGCGGATCAGGTTGGACACGTCCTGTAATTCGCTCACCGTCGAAAAGTTGTTCAGGTAGAAGGTCCGCAGCACCTGCTGTTCCACGTCGTTGCGCTTCTGCTGCGTGTCCTGCGCAATGTAGATCGTGTTCGGAGTAACCGGCCGCCAGAACGTTCGCGACTGGAGCGCCACCACCTGCAGCGCCTGCTCCAGTGAAACTCCGTTCAGCTCAATCCGTATCCGCCGTGAAGTGTAGTCCGGGTCGAACAGCACGTTGATCCCCGCCAGCTTCCCGATGGTCTCGTAAATGGTCTTCGAGTCCTCGGCCAGCTTCAGCGTCAGCGGCGTCTGTGAAATCGGGGCCAGTTGCACCGGCCCCGCTATGCTCTGTGCTGATTCGCTCAGCCCCTCGTTCGGCGAGCGCGAAATCGGCGCCGCCGGCTGTTGTGCCTTGTCGATCAGCCGCTGCGTCCGCTTGATCTCCTGCTGCGCAATGCTGCTCGACGAGTCGATCATCGCCGCCAGCTGGAATTCCTTCATCGCCTCGTCCAGCCTGCCCTGGTCCCGCAGAATCTGCCCCCGGTGAACGTGCGCCGACGCCGCCAGGAACTTTGTGCGCTCGAACGCCGACCGGTACTCCGTCATCTCCGGATGCTCGTCGTAGGCCTGCTTGAAATACGTGTACGCCTCTTCGTAATTCTGGCGCGTCTCCGCCTTTTGGCCCTTCGAGTACAATGACCGCGCGCTCTCGCCGCTGGCCGGAAGCGTCACAGCTAGGGTAATAAGCAGGACCAGGCAACCGCTTTGGAACCGTTTCATTGCAGTCCTTCTGAACAAGGAGATTTGTCCCACAGGGCGGGCTTTGAAGATGCCCTTCAGGATGCCCTATGGCGACCGATGGAACTGATTTGTTTACGGGCTGATTATAGCATTCCAGCTCCGCCCGCCATCCCGGCTCTTTCATCACGCTGTGTTAGGATACAGAATTCGCAACAACGCGCAAGTGCTCTCTGTTCTTCAACCGTTTACAAGGGTAGAGCACCTACCCGGCAGGATTCCCGATCATGGCCCGGAACCAGACTCAACTGACGCAGCCCAACAAGCCGAAGAACGTCAAGCGCGACCCCGTTGCCAGCGGTGAGCGCGACGCCTGCGTCAACCGCGCCGCATCCCACGACTTCTTCCTGCTCGACCGTTATGAGACCGGCATTGCCCTCCGCGGAACCGAGGTCAAATCCATCCGCGCCGGCCAGGCCAACCTCAAGGACTCCTACGGACTCGTCAAAGACGGCGAGCTTTTCCTCCTCAACGCCCACATCGGAGCCTACGCCCCCGGAGCGCAGTTCAACCACGACACTCTCCGCACCCGCAAACTCCTCGTCCACCACGCCCAGATTCTCAAGCTCCACGCCGCCATCCAGCAAAAGGGACTCACCATCATCCCCACGCGGATGTACTTCAAGAACGGCCGCGTGAAAGTTGAAGTCGCCGTCGCCAAGGGCAAGCAGCTCTGGGACAAGCGTGAAACCGAGCGCCGCCGCACCGCCGACAAGGAAGCCCGCGACGCCATCGCCCGCAGCCGCAAGTCCTGAACCCACTCGACAGGTGGCCCACATCCGCCTTCCTTTGGCGAATGTGGGGAACAGAACCCGCTTGGTGCCCCATATCTGCATTCCCTTGGCAGATGTGGAAGGCCGTCTTGGTGCCCCATATCTGCCTTCCTTTGGCAGATGTGGGTCTGTTGCCCTTGTTCTTGCCCCTGCTCCTAACGGTGTCATCCTGAACGAAGTGAAGGCCCCCTGCGCCGCTCAACTCTCCCGCACCGCCCCACAGTCACCTCCGCCTCCATCTTTCACTCCGCACCAATTTTCTTTACTATCTCTTCCAGAGAGGTTCGCATGAAGATCGCAATTTCCCCTGACGCTCCCTCCGCCATTGAAACTCCATTGCTCGTCGTCCCCGTCACTGATAATGGCGGCAAGACTCCGCTCCCCGAACTGCTTTCCTCTGACCCGGCTCTCCAGGCCCTGGCCGCGCCGCTCATTGCCTCCGGCGACCTTCTGGGTAAGTTCGTCGAGTCCGTCTGGCTCCTCTCGCCCTCCGGTGTCACTGCCAAGCGTATCCTCTTCCTCGGAGCCGGAAAGCGCGACAAGTTCTGCCTCGCCGAGATTCGCAACTTTGCAGGAGCCGCTGCCCGCGCCGCCAAATCGAAAAACATCAAGTCCTTCGTCCTTGTCCTGCCCGCAGTCGTCGATCTCGCCGCCGCCGCTCAGGCCGCCACCGAGGGCGTCGTCACCGGAGACTTCGACGTGGACACCTACCGCAGCGACCGCAAGGATCAGCAGCTCGTCGAGGTCACCCTCGCCGTTCCGGAGTCGGCCGACGCCAAGCCTCTCTACCTCGCCGTCGCCGAGGGCGCAATCATCGCCGAGTCTCAGAACCTCACCCGCGAAGTCGCCCTCGAACCCAGCAATCTCATGACTCCCACTATCCTCGCCGAACGCGCCCGCGCCATGTGCGAAGAGGCCGGACTCGCCTGCGAGGTCTACGGTCCCGACAAGATCAAGGAACTCAAGATGGGAGCCTTCTGGAGCGTCTCCCAGGGATCGGAAGAGGAGCCACGCCTCGTCGTCATGCGCTACGAGCCCGCCGATGCTCCCGCCTCGCCCGTCCTCGGACTCGTCGGCAAGGGCATCACCTTCGATTCCGGAGGCATCAGCATCAAGCCCGCCGACGGCATGGAGAAGATGAAGTACGACATGTGCGGCGCCGCCACCATGATCGGAGCCATGCGCGCCATCGCCATGCTCAAGCCCAGCGTCCGCGTCATCTCCATCCTCTGTTGCAGTGAGAATATGCCCGACGGCAAAGCCCAGAAGCCCGGCGACGTTCAGTTCGCCATGAACGGCAAATCCATTGAGGTCATTAACACTGACGCCGAGGGCCGCCTCGTTCTCGCCGATGGTCTCTGCTACGCCCGCCAGCTCGGAGCTACCCATCTCATCGATGCCGCCACCCTCACCGGAGCCGTCGTCGTCGCCCTCGGCTATCACAACGTCGGAGTCTTCACCAACAATGACGGCTTCGCCACCGACTTCCTCGCCTCCGCCCTCAGCACCGGCGAAAAAATGTGGCGTCTGCCCATCGATCAGGACTACTTCGAACACATCCGCTCCGAAATTGCCGACATCAAGAACACCGGCGGACGCTGGGGCGGAGCCATCACGGCCGCCATGTTCCTCAAGGAGTTTGTCGCCGACGAGCCGTGGATTCACCTCGACATCGCCGGAACCGCATGGCTTGAGGAAAACAAAGCCTGGATGCCAAAAGGCCCCAGCGGCGTCGCCGTCCGCTCCATCGTTGACTTCGCGCGCCGCTTCGCGCCATCTCCCAAGTAGGTACAACTCCATGGGGCAGGGCCTAATTCCCTGCCCCATGCGTACAAAAGTCAGCGCCCCCTGATTTACAGCCGGCCTTCAAACCATTTAAGCTGGAGATAATTACTTCAGGATTCAAACATTGTCCACCAAGACTGCCGAGTCATACGTCCACCGATCCGCCATCTCCTGCAAGTTCTGCGGAACCGCAACCGCGTTGCGCTCCCATCGAAAGAACTTCATCGAGTTCCTCCGCACCCGCTGCACCGGCAAGGTTCCCTTCCGTTGCTCGCGCTGCACCCGCCGCTTCTGGTTCCATATCGACCCGCGAGACCTCTAGCCGCCGCTCTTCCCGACAAGGGTCTCCGCTTCTGGTGCCCCATATCTGCCATCCCTCGACAAATGTGGAAGGCTGTCTTGGTGCCCCATATCTGCCTTCCTTTGGCAGATGTGGGAGGCTGTCTTGGTGCCCCATATCTGCCTTCCTTTGGCAGATGTGGGAGGCTGTCTTGGTGCCCCATATCTGCCTTCCTTTGGCAGATGTGGGTCAGTTGCTCTTGCTCTTGCCCTCCCCGTGTCACCCTGAGCGCAGCGAAGGGCCCCACCTCCGTCCACCGCACCCAGGCTTTTCTGCTCTTTCCCGTCCCCTCGCCATCGCTGAAACCATGTACTTCCGGCTCAACACCCCGCGGCCAGAACCGTTGCCCAACCAGTCAATCCTTGGCGGCTTCCCTCAACGATTGACCTTTCCGTTACCCCCGGCCCTCTAACGATTAACCATCCGTCTAATGGTGCCTTTTTACCCAACCATGTACTTTTTCGTTACCGCAATCCTAGTTTCGCTTCAGGAATCTGGTCCGGTGCCGTGCTCTCACCCCCTCGGGCAGCTCATCGGTCTTAAGAAAACTAAGTGACCCGTCCACCTCCAGAACCCCAATCGCAACCTCGGCCACGCTCCCGATTCCGTGCTCGCGCAGGGAGCGCATGACCTCGTCCACCGTCAGATGTTCGTTCTTCAAATGATCCATCAGCAGTTCCCCGTCGTGGATCAGCATCGAGGGTGAGCCCTGCACCACTCTCCGGAAGCCGCGGTTTGCGCCGCTCAGCAGCGCCACCAGGTAGTTCAAAGAGAGCAGCACCACGGCCGCCACCGCTCCCCCCGCCAGTGACGTGTCCGGACCGGTCATCGCGTTTTGAACCGAATTGCTCAACAGCAGTAACAGCGTAAGGTCGAACGGGGTCATCTGTCCCACTTCGCGCTTGCCCGTCAGCCGAACTCCAACCAGTACCAGCAGATACACCGCTCCGGTGCGTATGACGATCTGAAATGCTATTGCCCAGGTAGTAAACATAACTCTCCGCTACAACAAAAGCCCGGCTTGCGCCGGGCCTCGGGTGTCTGCAATGTTTTCTTATTTCGGTGTCGCCAGGTAGCCGGAAATCTGGTCCTTGCCGACCGTGAAAATTACCACTTCATAAAGCTGTCTGTCGCGTCCCGTGTAGAACTGCAAGGGCTCGCCCAGCGTGCGGTCTTTTTTCTCGATCGTGTGATCGTCCGCATAAACATTGAGCGTAAAGCGCGACTTCTTCGGGTCCGCCTTCTTCAATTCCAGGCTCACCGTCGCAATCGGGCTCCGCTGTTTCTTCTTCAGCGTGAACTCGAAGTAGCTGCGGTCTCCCTTGTGTTTCAGAAACTCCAGTTCCTCGTGGCTCTTCGCAATCAGTCCGCTGTGCACGTTCAAATCGCCGATAGCCGTCGCCAGCTTCGCGTTGGTCGCGGCCAGTTCACTGCGCGTGCTGGCGATATCTGTCTTCGCTCCGCCAAGGTCGCTCTTCACGCCGCTCACTTCCGAGTTCACGCTCGCGACCTGCTTGTTGGTGGCCTGCTGCTCAGCCGCGAGTTTAGCGGATGCGCGCTCCTGCTGCGCTTTCAGCTCGCTCGTCCGTTTCGCAAGTTCTTCCTGCGTCATTCCCACCTTGGAGCCGAGCGCTTCCATGCCCGCTTCAATGTTCTTGTTCGTCAAATGAAGTTTGTCTTCAATAACTTTTGTCTCCGCGCTCTGCCGCTCGGCGCTTGCCTCCAAGGTGTTCACGCGGCCGCGAAGATCGAAGATCAGATAAAGCGCGACTGCAAACAAAATCACCACCACCACCGCTCCAACGATCAGGGCCGTTGCGCTGGTTCGTTTCTCCACCGGCTGCATCTCCATGCTCTCGGGCATCTCGGGAACTCCTGTTGAAAGGTCAACTCCACCGATTGTTCCAGCGCGCTCGCCGGGTGTCAATGAAGACCTTAGTACTTCTCACGTATCTCAGAACTAAGCAAAAAGAAAAATGAGAGATGCAGGCCTGCACTGGATCGTTTGGCTCCCTTCGTGCAACAGCACAGGCCAGTAGCACTGAGTTCTTACTTTCTTGCATGTCTTCAGTCGCAGGCCTCTCAGGGCGGGAGGCTGAGATGATCGCTCCAGCGGCAGTCTCTGGAGCGCAGCCCACGGAGAGGCAGCGGCGCACCTCCTCCGAACGATGCATGTCGTAGTGTGAGGACGCGCCGCTTGCAAACTCGGAGTGAGTTTATGAAGCAGATTCGACGCATCGTTCTTTTCACTTTGTTTGCGGCGGCGCTTGGCGTCGCGCAGAATCAGAGTTCCCCTGTTCAGGACGCTACTGCACAGGCAGTGCCGACTGTGTCTCCCGAAGCACAGTCGGCAGCGATTCGAATTCTTGCACCTGTCGCGGATCAGACGCTTGCGGGAGGTTCCGTCGCTCTCCAATATGAAGTTGTGCGGCCTCTTCTGCGCGGTGAGCCCAGCTTCCTTGTCCAGATTGATGACGCAAACCCTATCAAGACTTCCGAAACAAGCTACACGTTCTCCGGTTTGCAGGCGGGGACTCACAGCGTCAACGTGACACTGTTGGACGTCAATCAATCGCCGGTGCAGGATGGGCTGGCCACCGTGCAATTCAATGTTCCTTTGGCCTCTCAGCTCGCTCACTTAGAAAATTCCCGCGCGGTGAAGCGTCATCCGGCACAAACGATTACCGGCGCGGCGCCGTCCGCGCCGATTCCACCTGAGTTGCGCGCCGACGGAGACATCAATTTTCCGATGGCTGGCAGCCCTCTTCCTCTGTTATCTCTGATTGGTTTTGGCCTTCTGATTGGCGGAGCAACGCAGACCATGCGCGCGAATTAGAATCTGTCTGCCGGTGGCCCGTTTGTAAATTCCCTGCCGGACTCACGGCTCACTGTTTACAATGGTGCGGTGCAGAAACAGTATGACGTAATCGTGATCGGGGGCGGGATCATCGGCCTCGCACTCGCCTGGAAGTTATCCCAAAACTCCGCGAATGTGTTGGTGATTGAGAAGCGCGAGCCTGGAAAAGAGGCGTCACACGCCGGCGGCGGAATGATCGCCGACCTTGATCCGGTACTTCCTTCAGAACTGCTTGAGCTTGCTCACCGCAGCGCACAGCTCTACCCATCGTTTGTAAGCGATCTCGCCTCCGAGACGCAGCAACCCATCGATTTGCGCGACGCGGGCGTGATCGCCTTCGAGCAACATCCCATCGCAGAGTCTGACGGCATCCGGGCGATCTCAAGCGCGGAGGCGCTTCAACTCGAACCGAAGCTGACACTTCCTCCCGACCCTGCCTACGCCATGCGCGAGCGCGCCGTTGATCCACGCGATTTGGTGTCCGCACTCATGCTTGCCGTGCGTCAGCGCGGGGTTGAGATCGTAAGCGGCGAGAGTGTTCAGAAGATCCTGGTGGAGCACGGCTGCGCAGTCGGAGTCACCACGGATCTGGCGTCTTATTCCGCGCCCAAGGTTGTGAATTGCGCCGGAGCCTGGGCCTCCCAGGTTGCGGGAGCGACGTTGCCCACCATGCCGGTGAAGGGACATATGGTGGCGCTGGCCTTCCCTGCGGAATTGGCTCTGAGCGCTGCCCAGCGCGAGGAACAAAGAGTGCTCCGCCACGTTCTGCGTTCGCGCTGGTGCTACATCATTCCTCGCAGCAGCGGACGCTACGTGGTGGGCAGCACGGTTGAGCCCGCGGGCTTTGACAAGTCGCTGAACGCTTATCGCGTCAAACGCTTGCAGGATGCGGCGGCCCGACTCATTCCACAATTTGCGGAGGCGAAGATCGCTGAAGCGTGGACCGGCCTCCGCCCTGGCACGCCTGACAACCTACCTTTGCTGGGAGAGACTCACACGAACGGATACTATGCTGCGACCGGGCATTATCGCGACGGAATCCTGCTGACTCCGGTTACGGCAGAGGTGATGTGCTCGCTGATCCTGGAAGGAAAATCGCCGCTGCCGCTTAGCCGCTTCTCTCCTCGCCGTTTCTAAGTTCTGGCGCGGGCGAGGCCCGCGCGGACAACACCGGGCGATGCTATACTCTCCAGTCTGCCTGGAGTAGCAACTTCCCCTACCACTCAGAAAGGACTTACCCGTCATGGCTTCGCCCGCGATCTCCTTTGCGAAAGAAAACGAAACGCGCTTTCTCGATGAGTTGAAAGATCTGCTCCGCATCCCCAGCATCAGCACGCTGCCCGAACACCGGGGCGACATCGGCAAAGCCGCCGGGTTTGTGGCCGACGAGTTGAAGCGCATCGGAATTGAAAACGTCGAGATCATCGAAACCGAAGGACATCCTCTGGTCTACGGCGACTGGCTTCAGGCGGCGGGCAAGCCCACAGTGCTGATTTATGCGCACTATGATGTACAGCCAGCCGAACCGCTGGACGAATGGATTTCTCCTCCCTTTGAGCCCACCGAGCGCAATCAGAATCTGTACGCGCGCGGCGCGGTGGACGACAAAGGCCAGCTCTGGATGCAGATCAAAGCTCTCGAATCACTCCTCGCCGCAAACGGAAAATTGCCGGTCAACATCCGCGTTTTGTTTGAAGGCGAAGAAGAGGTGGGCGGCGAGGCGGTCGAAAAGTTTGTGCATGAGCATGGCGCTCGCTTGAAGTCCGATGTGGCTCTGATCTGCGATACGGAATTGTTCGCGCCGAACCTCCCGACGCTTTGCGTAGGCCTGCGCGGCCTGGTGTACACGGAGATTGAAGCGCGGGGCGCAGCCACGGACCTGCACTCCGGGGTTTACGGCGGAGCCGCGCCGAACCCGCTGTTCGCGCTCTGCGAGATCATAAGCAAATTGAAGGACGAAGATGGACGCATCCTGATTCCCGGCTTCTACGATGCGTGGGCCTCGCCTACCGACGATGAGTTGAAAGCATGGAAGTCGCTTCCCTTTGACGAAGAGCACTACCGCAAGACCGAAGTGGGCTCGACGGTGCTGACCGGTGAGAAAGACTTCTCCGTGCTCTACCGCACATGGGCGCGTCCCACGCTGGAAGTCCACGGCATGCCGGGCGGATTCACTGGAGCGGGCGCGAAGACTGTGATTCCGGCCAAGGCCTCGGCGAAGGTCTCAATGCGCATGGTGCCGAACCAGGACCCAGACGACATCCTGGAAAAGTTCTCCCGCTACGTGAAGGCGATTGCGCCCAAGGGAATCCAGGTCAACATCAAGGTTCACTCCAAGGGCAAGGCGGTCGTGGTCAGCACGGATAACGACTACATCAAGGCCGCGAACAAAGCCCTGCACGAGGTGTTTCATCAGGACACGGTCTACATACGCTCAGGCGGCTCCATTCCGATTGTCGGGCAGTTCCGCACTGACCTGAACATTCCCTCGGTGATGATGGGCCTCGGTCTTCCCGATGACAACATCCACGCACCCAATGAGAAGTTCCACATTCCGAACTTCTACAAGGGCATTGAATCGGTGGTTCGCTTCCTCTCGATTCTCGGCGAATAGCCTCTATCCAAAACCAGATTGGCCCAGCGTAATGCTGGGCCTTTTCGCTGCATTCAGCTTCTTGCGTTTTGGCGTTTTGTCCCCTAGTCTGGAGAGGCTCTGCAGCGCTTCCTCCGCCGTACTCCCTGACACGTTTGTTGTGCAATTTACCTTGGCTTGCGCTGGCTGCGACTGCAGCCAATCTGGTGCAACGTTGGACGCTTTTTTCGGCGTTGCTACATGGGTGGTGCATCCTATTGGGGTTTTGCACAGCGAACCACAACAAATGGGGTTTTGTCCCTTGACTCCCCCTTCCAACGCTCGATAGAGTGGCAACAACTTGCGAGGCGGACCTCCCCGCCAAAATGGACTCGGGAGGGCCCGGATTTTCCGGGTTACCAGCCACCACTCGCGCGGCGCCGGAAGAAAGGCGTACAAGGGCAGCCTCCAGCCGGGGCTCCATGGATTTGGCAAGATCGTTTCATCGTCTTGCACGAATCCCGCCCTCACTCACATAGCAGACCGCCGATTTTGCGGAGGCCGCATTTGCGGCCCGGCGGCGAGCGCGAGAACAGAGCCCGCGACGCGCAGCGTCAGGGCGCAAGGAGTACACCGTTGCTGAAACTGAAAAAGCTTCAGATTCTTGGCTTCAAGTCCTTCTGCGACCGCACCGAGTTGAAGTTTCCCGGTGACGGAATCGCGGCCATCGTCGGGCCGAACGGTTGTGGCAAGTCCAACATCTCCGACGCCATCAGCTGGGTGCTGGGCGAGCAAAGCGCCAAGAGCCTGCGCGGCGCGCACATGACCGACGTGATTTTCGCCGGCACGCGCGAGCGCAAGCCCACCGGCATGGCGGAGGTGACTTTGCACCTGGTGGACCCGCAGGTGTACGAAGGCAAGATCGACACGCCCGTCATCGACATCCGCGACGAGATGCCGGATCAGGATTGGGACGAGTCCTCCCTGCGCGCGCAACGCGAGCGCGAGGTTGAGGAATACACCGAGGAAGTGCGTCCCGGCCAGACTGATGAGATTGAAGTAACGGCGGCTACTGCTGCCGGCAATGATCTTTCCGCCGCCACTCCTGGCGCTGCTCCCGCAGCCAACCAGGAGGCATCTCCGTCGCTTTCCGCAAGCGACGGGGCTTCCTCTGCGTCTCCGGAGGCTTCGGCTTCCGGGGACCAAGGTGGCTATGCAACCGTAGGCGGACCGCAGGTTGTGCTGAAGATTCGCCGGCGGAAGTTTAAGACCACGTTTAAGAAGGGCGAGATCGCGGTTACCCGGCGATTGTTCCGCAGCGGCGACAGCGAATACCTGCTCAACGGCAAGCTTTGCCGCCTGCGCGACATCCAGGACATTTTCATGGGAACCGGACTTGGACCGGAATCCTATGCGCTGATCGAACAGGGACGCATCGGGCAGATTCTCAGCTCAAAGCCCACCGACCGCCGCAACATCATCGAAGAGGCCGCGGGAATCACAAAATTCAAGACGCGCAAGCGACTGGCAGAAGCGCGATTGGCGGACGCGAAGCAGAACCTCGCACGCATCAACGATATCTTCGATGAAGTAACGCGGCAGATGAATTCACTGAAGCGCCAAGCCGCGAAGGCCGAGCGTTACGCCAAACTCCGCGACGAGATGCGCGAGCAATTGCGCATTGTGCTTGCCAGCCGCTTCACTGAACTCGAAGCACAGGCCCGCCAGCTTGAAGCCGAACTGAGCCAACTCACAGGAGAGTTGCACACCCGCGCCGATGCCGTGCAGGCGATGGATTCCGAGCACGCCGAGCGCACCCAGCATGGTTACGCCATTGACCTTGCATCCAAGCAGACACGCGAACGCCTGAGCCAGGTGCGTTTGGAGATGGAGCGGGCCGCGGCGCGTCGGCGCAACAATGAAGAGCGCTGTGCCGAGTTGACCGCGCGCGCCGCAGCCGCAGAGGCGGAAGCAGGCAGCGCCAGTGCCCAGTTGCAAAGCCTCCAGAATGAGCTGGAGACCAACCAGCAGGTACTGGAGAGTGCCGCAGCCGACGTGGCAAGCGCACAGCAGGAGCGCAACCAGCGCCAGTCGGAATCGCAGCAGGCTGCGCAACGGCTGAGCGAAGTGGAACACAACCAGGAACAGCAGCGCCGCCAGATGCTTGACGCGGTCAACACCGCCTCCGGCGTTCGCAACCGCATTACGCAGACCGAAGAGCGGATTGCCGCCTTGCGGCGCGAGGCCGAACGCCTGCAACAGGAGTTGAATTCCGCGAACCAGCAAGTGGAATCCTTTGGCGGACAACGCGGCCAGGTGAGCCTGGAGTTTGAGTCGGCGACGGAACTCTCGCGCTCGATTGCGGCCCGGCTGGCGGAGGCGCGAACCCAGATTGCCGAGAAGCGGACGGCGGAAATTGAGGCCAAGAAGCAGCTGGATGCTATGCGCTCGGAGTCCGCCAAACTACAGGGCAAGCGCGCCTCGCTGGAGGCGGTCATCAAGGAGCACGGCTTCTCCACGGAGTCTGTGCGCAAGCTGCTGAGGTCGGGGCAACTCACGGGCGCCAGCGCACCGGTGGGCGTGCTGGCCGACTTCATTGACGTTGAGGACAGGTACGAAGGAGTAGTGGACGAGTTCCTGCGCGATGAGTTGAACTTCATCGTCGTGAAGTCGTGGGACGCTGCCAACGCAGGATTGAACCTTCTGCGCAGCGATGTGGAAGGACGCGCCACATTCCTCGTACACCCTGACGACTCACAGGCGAAGTTCAGCTTCGTTTTTGATGAGACCATGCGCGCTCACCTGCGCGAAGACAGGGTCATTCCTCTGAAGGATTGCATCCGCGTGCCGGAGAATTTCGGAACATCGCTGGAAGTGATCCTGCCCAAGCTCGGGAACGGATACATCGTGCCGGACTCCGAGACCGGACGCGCGCTTGCACTGGAGAATCCCGACGCCTTCTATCTCTCACTCTCGGGCGAGTGTTTCCACAATGTCACCGTAACGGGCGGCAAGAAGCTGGCAGAAGGTCCGCTCCAGATGAAACGCGATCTGCGCGAAGTACAACGCCAGATCGAAGAGCTTGCACGCGCGCTCGCGGCACAGGAGCAATCCGTCGCGCGCCTGGGCAGCGAGATCCAGGGACTCACCTCGCTGCTGGACAACCTGGAGGGCGAGCGCCGCGACTCGGATCAGAAGGTGATGACCAGCGGCCACAGCCTGCGCCAGCTTGAAAGCGAGATGGCACGGGTTCGGGAGCGCATCACCGGATACGAACGTGAGTTACAGCGCGTCGCCGGCGAACGCCAGAGCCGCGAAACGTTCATCGCTGAGCGCCACCAGGAACTTGAAGAGCAGGAAGCGAAGCGAGTGCAACTGGAGGCGCAGATGAGCGCCGCACAGGAGCACGTCGCAGAATTACGCCTGGCCCGTGACGCCGCCGCGCAAGCTGCGAGCGAAGTCATGGCCCGCGTCGCTGGACTGGAGGAGCGCCGCCGCGCTGCCGCCGCATCGCTGGCGCGAATCCAGTCCATGGTCGCGGAAGTCAATCAGCGGGTGAATTCGCTGCGCTCCCAGTTGGAGGGCGCTGCTGCCGAGAAAGCTCAACGCGAACAGGAGAACGAGCTGCTGGCTTCAAAGCTGGTGGAATGGCAAAGCGAGAGCGAGCTGGCGCAGGCCCGCGAGCAGGAGTTGGCGCTTGAAAGCGAGCAACTCCGAGCCCGCCTGGCTGCAATCGAGAGCGAGCTGAAGGCCGCCCGCGAAGTTCTGGACCAGGTTCGCGACCGCCGCGGCGAACTCAGCGCGCAGGCAGCCAAGACCGCCAGCGACTCCGAACACCTGGTGGAAACCTGCATTCAGGAGCTGAGCCAGAGCCGGGAAGAGCTGCTGGCCGATGAATCTCTGGCGCACCAGAGCGGCGAAGAACTGGCCGCAACGGAGGCCACATATCGCGAGATGCGTGCGCGCCTGGAAGGCATGGGACCGGTAAACATGATGGCCCTCGAAGAGTACAAGGAGACGGCGCAGCGCCACGAGTTCCTTGAAACTCAGCGCAAGGATCTGCTGGACTCAATCGAGAACACCCAGAATACGATCAAGGAGATTGAGGAGATATCGCGCGGCAAGTTCAATGAGGCCTTTGAGATCATCAACGCGAACTTCACGCGCACATTCAAGAAGCTGTTCGGCGGGGGAGAAGCGTGGATGAAGCTGACCGACGAGGAGAATTCGGCGGAGAGCGGCATAGACATTGTTGCCTCGCCTCCGGGCAAGAAGATGCAGAACGTGCTGTTGCTGTCCGGCGGAGAAAAGGCGATGACGGCGCTGTCTTTGCTGGTAGGCATCTTCCAGTTCGCGCCCGCCCCGTTCTGCATTCTCGATGAGGTGGACGCGCCGCTCGACGATGCGAACGTAACCCGTTTTGGCGAATTGATGCGCGAGATGAGCATGGAAACCCAGTTCATCATCATTACCCACCACAAGAAAACGATGAGCATGGCTCCCGTAATGTACGGCGTAACCATGCAGGAACCCGGCGTTTCACGCATCGTCAGCGTGCGGTTTGGCGCGGAGCACGAACAATTGCAGGCAGCCTCGGCCTAGGGGCATCACTCGATGCGACGAGGGTTCTGAGGGCTTGCCCCCAGAACGCGGCCACCAGGGAAAGGCTCCCCGGTCAGTTACCAGTCATGTGCGGAGGTACACCTCCGTCACGTCGCGGGATGCGCTTCCGTACATGGCCAAAGTTCTGAAAATCAATGTTGCCCCATGGGCGGGAATGTGATTAGAAGGTTACAATTCCTTCCGGCTTGCCCGGTGATTTCGGGTGCTTGAAACTGCCCGTTGTAACCCATTTGTTTATAGAGGTCTGCAGCCCATTCCTTTCCCGCCCGGCAATTCTCTTCGGACGGATCAAATTTCTTTTGCGGCATTTGACGGCCTGCGTTGACAAAATTAACCCACTGTTTAGAATCGTTCTTCGAACAGATCGAACTGACCCGTGACGACGAAACCAAACGACCCCATCCTTCTTCGGACCGACTTCCCTGACCTGGAACTCCATGCCAGCGGAAAGGTGCGCGACGTGTACCGTGTCGACAGCGAGCGTCTGCTGTTCGTCGCCACGGACCGGATCTCTGCGTTTGACTACGTTCTGGCCTCCGGCATCCCGGAGAAAGGACGCGTACTGACGCAGCTTTCTCTCTTCTGGTTTGATTTTCTGAAAGACCTTGTCCCCAACCACCTGGTGACAGCAGACGTCGATCAGTATCCCGAGCCGCTGAAGAAGCACGCCGCCGAACTGCGAGGCCGGTCGATGCTGGTGGTGAAAGCCAATATGTATCCGGTGGAGTGCGTCGTCCGCGGTTATCTTTCCGGCTCCGGCTGGAAAGAATATCAGCAGACGGGAGCGGTTTGCGGCATCCAACTGCCCAAGGGCATGCGCGAGAGCGACAAGTTGCCCGAGCCGATCTTTACGCCGTCGACCAAAGCGGCGAGCGGGCACGACGAAAACATTTCATTTGAAGAAATGGTGAGACACGTCGGCAACGTTGACAGCGAAAGCCTGCGCAAGTTGAGCCTCGGCATTTATAACAAAGCCGCGGACTATGCTTTGAGCAAAGGCATCATCATTGCCGATACCAAGTTCGAGTTTGGCCAGACGGCAAACGGCGTTGTGCTGGCGGATGAAGTATTGACTCCCGACTCCTCGCGCTTCTGGCCCGCGGATAGCTATTCTCCGGGCAAGGCTCAGTTGAGCTACGACAAACAGTACGTGCGCGACTATCTGGAGGCGATTCGGTGGGAAAAGAAGCCACCGGCTCCAGCCTTGCCGGAAGAGGTTCAGCAGAATACAAGTGCAAAGTACGTGGAAGCCTACCGTCGGCTCACGGGGCACGAACTGCCGCGAGGTTAGCCGATGAACGGCCTGGACTGGCTGATTGCTGGAGTCCTTGTGCTCTCGGTGATTCATGCCGCTGCCCAGGGGTTTGTATTTGAGCTGTTTGCGCTGGCGGGGACAGTTCTAGGTTACCTATTGGCAGCGTGGGGATATCCGGTTGCGGCAGGTTACCTTGCGCCGTATGTCAAGAGCGAGGTGGTCGCCTCTGGCGCCGGGTTCCTGGTGATCTTCCTTGCCGTAGTGATTTTGGCGGGAGCCGCTGGACGGATTGTGCGGTGGGCCGCGCATAGTGTCGGTTTGAGTTGGTTTGACCGGCTTCTGGGCGGCGCTTTTGGATTCCTGCGGGGCACGCTGGTGGTTATGGTGCTGGTGATGGCAATGGCCAGCTTTTTTCCCTCCTCCAGCGTACTGGCAAAATCCACGTTGGGGCAGTATTTCCTGGTTGCGGGACGGGCGGCAGTTTACGCCGGCCCGGGTGACTTAAAGCAGCGGTTTCGTGATGGGTTGAAGGCATTGCAGCAGACTCGCAGCAATGCCCGCTAGACGTCGGACGCGAGGGCATCGTAGCCGACCTGTTGTGTGGAAGTAATGAAGGCAGAGACGGACAAAACCGGGCACGCCTGAAGCACTGATTGAATTGAACAAGAAGAAAGAGAGGCCCTCGGTGAAGGACCAACTTGAGGCTCTTGTCTCGCAGATGTACCAGAGTGGAATTCTTTATTCAGAGGCAGTTCGCGAATTCAGAAAACGATTCATACTTACGGTACTTGAACAGAACAACGGCAATCAATGTAAGGCAGCAAGACAGTTAGGAATGCACCGCAACACGCTCAGCAGGACGATCACCGAACTGGAACTGGACGTACGCGCCGTACGCGCCGGCACCAAGCGACCGCCCAAGAGCGAGAAGGCTCCGTTACTGGAGAGGAAGATCGCGCGCTAACCATCAGCACTCATGCACGGAAATGGGCCGCCTTGGGGCGGCCCATTTCTTTCCCTCTGAAGTAACTGGGACAAACCGCATCCCAAGCCAAGAAAAGGACGGCTGCGAGGCCGTCCTTTTGGTATTCAACTTCGGTACGGCTTACTGGGGCTTGTGGGAGTGCGCGCCAGCGGCTGGCTTTTTCGCCCCCTCGGGCAGTCCGGTCAACACCTCTCCGGCGGTAAACGTGAGGTTGAAGGCGTCGCCCTCGGCGGTGTACTCGCTGGGAACGCCCTGAATCGTAAGCTGCGTGCCAGCCTTCGGAACGCGAGCGGCGGGCAGAGATTCCTTGAGGGTGAAGGTGATGTCCGCCTTCTTTGCGTCGATATCGTCCACGCTGCCTGCAAGTTTGAGGGAATCGCGTCCGCTCTCCACGACGGAGGCTACCAACCGCACCGGCTTGCCCTTGATCGCGGTCCAAACCTGTTCGCTGGCCTCTTTGTTGCCGCTGGTCAGGATGAACTGCCACTCCGCAAAGGAGAGCTTGTCCGGAGTGTTCTTCTTCAGCATATCGGCTGCCTGGTCGGCGGCAGATGGAGCGGGAGGCACGGTGAATCCAGCGGGAATTGTCGCAGCGGCCTTTGCGGATGCCAGCAGATCGTCGAATCCATCTGCTCCCCCGTGATAGCGGGTGTACTGGCTCTTTGCGTAAGGAACAAGTTGCGGAGCAGCGCTCGCAGCCTTGGCAATCCAGAACAGGCCGTCAACCACCGGCGGCTTTGGCGAGAGATACGCCAGCGCCAGCAGGTAGATGCTATTGACGTCGGTCGGTTGCGCAGCGACGACTTCCTTCAGGTTCTGTTGCGCGGTGGGATAGTCTTTGGCCTGCAAAGCAGCGTGGCCAACGGAGCCCATGTAGATCACGCGGAACGAACTCTTCATGGAGTTCCACTGGTCGTCGGTGTATCCCTCGGGCTTGGTGGCCTTCTCAATCGCGGCCAGTCCGCGGGTACCTAGCTGTCCAGCCTCCTGGAGCGAAGCGGCGGCATCGGCCCCTCCGGCCTGCGCCTGGGCGCGATCCAGATAGCTGAGCAGCGCGAGCGCAGTCAGATTATTCTGGTCAACCTGCAGCAGACGCTGGGCGGAACTCTTGATCTGAGCGGCATTATTGAGCTGCTGATAGGTCTTGAGGAGAAGTTCCAGGCCATCTTCCTTCATCACGCTGTTCGGATAGGTCTGGAGATAGCTCTCCATCATCTGTGCCTTCTGCGCCGGATCGGTTGCATTGACGGCGGCGACATAGGCGTTGTACTCGTTCGGATCCTGGATGACCTTCTTCTGCTGCTCTCCAGGGGTGGCGGCTCCCGGCGCAGGCGCAGGTTGCTGCTGTCCCGCAGGGGCGGCCTGCGCTTGCGCTGCCACGCTGGCGGCAGCAAGCAACAACACAATAAGGGACTTCTTCATTCTCTTGCTCCTTAAGAACTATGCGGAATCTGCGACTTACTCATCGGCAGCAAAGCAATGCTACAAACACAAGGCTGATGCCGGATACAACAGAAGGCGACGCTTGAACCAGCTAACTCGGCAATTTGCGCTGAGAACGCGATTATAGGGACGCACGGGCTGTTAAGGCAAGCACCGCGGCGGCAGCAGGTCCACCAGCGCCAGAAGACTGAGATGCGCCCACCAGTGTCCCTGGATGTGCCCCTCCAGGCTCCCGCCCTCCCGCCTGCCTGGTCACTGGAAATGCGTCGGCTTCGGACTCCGGTCATGAGTTTACCGCAGGTCTGCGTGAGCGGCCCCTGAGTCCGCAACTTCGCAACCAAGGCATGAACTGCAAAGCTGAAGGCCGCCGGAATGGCGGCCTTCGCTTTGCGGCACTGTTCGGTTTAGAAGTGGTAGGAAACGCCCATGCCCACGCGAGCCTGAGCATTCAGGTTGACAACGCCAGGCACGATCCGCCCGGCAGCCTGAACCACACCCAGATCCACCTGCAAGGGCGAACCCTCGAGGTGAGGAACCACGCGGACAAAATAGCTCAGCGAGGTCGGAATCGTTGCGGTCACGCCACTGGTCTCAGTCAGGTTCCTCAGAACAACATTCAGGCCCTGGACATAGTGCGGCTGTTGGACAGCTTCCGCACCGAAGATCAGCGCGGACTTTGCAGGTCCCTTCACCACAAAAGCAGCAGCGCCGAAGAGGCGTCCCTGCCAGCGCTGGTCAAGAGTGTTCAGTGTTCCTGCCTGGCCGGCAATGCCCATGATCGAGGCATTCGTCAGTTTGTCGCCGAGGCTCAGGACGAAGGGGAATCCCTTCACCTGGGTAACGGTCTTGGTGGCGACGATGTAGAAGTCTGCGCTGGTGCCTTTGGGCGTCGAGGGCCCACTTGCCGTCGCATCCCAGTACACGCGCTCATCACCGAGGCGGCCAACTGCACCGACGGCGATTGCCGGAACCCACTTGGTCTTGTAGGAGTTCTCAGTAATAACCGTGAATTTGCCGTGCAGCACGGTGTATCCACCGGTAAACAAATTGCTAACGACAGCCGTGTTGCCTGCGGAGCTGAACGCCTCGGTAAAGCCAGCTTCAAAGCGCTTGCCGAAGCCTTCGGTCACGGAGAACTGGTACTCGTTGCCGATCACGTTTCCGGCGTTCAGGTAGTGGAAGGCAACTTCCGGCTTGCCGAACTTGCCGGCCGGGGAACCCGCGGTATAAGCGAATGGGGTGAGCAGGGCGCCGGTCTGGCCTTCCCAGTTCAATCCCTGTGCGAATGAGGTTTGTGAAAATGCTGTAACTACAAAGAGACTAAAGGCAATCCAAAGCTTCTTGCTGTTCATCCTGTGCATTTCTCCTAAAGTTTTGCTGTCAGTGTCTAGCTAATTGTTCTTGCGTAGCACAACCGTCAGGGAACTGCCTGCCTGCTACGCACCCGGGGAGTGTGGAATTGCGTATGCTTGTCTTACGCCGCCCTCGCGTCCCCGGTGCACCGAATTGTGAAATTGGTGTTAATTCATCTTACCTTTTAGTCGCCGTAGCCGCCATGGTTTTCCAGCACAATCTTGCCGCGGAACATGCGATACAAGAAGACAAAATAACCAAGCGCAATCACAATGCCGATAACCCACCAGCGTAAACCCACCTGCAGCGCGTAGCTTTCGGTGATGGAGTTCTTAATCGTGAGACTGTATTGCGGATCGATTGCCGGAAGAATCACCGGATACAGCGAGTACACGGCTCCCACGAGCATGAAAGCCAGATACAACGCTCCGGAAACGAAGGCCAGAACCTCCTGCCTTCCCTTCTGGAATACGAATACGCCGATGAGGCTGGCGAATACCAGCACCGGGATTGCGTAGCCGATCTTCAGAGCATTGTAGTTGGCGACAATGCCTGGATGAATGGCCAAGGTGGCAACCAGACTGACGAGAGTCAGCAGGAGCAGAACCGGCGTCAGGACAAGCGATGTCCTTCGTGCCCGTTCATTCAGCTCGCCATCAGTCTTGCAGACAATGTAGTTGGCTCCGTGCATGCAAAGGGCCACAAGAGCAACCACGCCGGAGAGCACTGTGTACCAGTCCAGAACGCCGGGATGTACGCCGATGTTCCAGTTGGTCCAGAGCGGGAGGAAGAAGTAGTGATCGGGGCCAAGTGGCAGACCGCGCACCACGTTTCCGAGGGCCGCTCCATAGAAGACCGCCAACAGAAGGCTGCCGACCGAAAAAATTGCGTCGAAGAAGCTGGCCCAGATTCCGTCGTTGATGTGAGTGCGGAACTCAAGACCGATGGCGCGCAGCATCAACAGCCACAGCACCATCATCAGCGGGAGATAGAAACCGCTGAAACTGGAGGCGTAAAGCTGGGGGAAGACGAAATAGAGGACGCCGCCAGTTGCCAGCAGCCAGACTTCGTTGCCGTCCCACACCGGTCCGATGGACTTGATGATCTTCTTGCGCTCATCGTCGGTGCGTCCAAGGAAGAGGTGAAGCGCCCCTGCGCCCAGATCAAAGCCGTCAAGGATGACGTAAATCGTCAGCATAACGGAGATAATCGCAAACCATAGGAATCCCATGTTAGTTCCTCCCCGCGACAGCGGCTTCGCTCTTTGCAGGAGCGGGCAAAGCACCTTCGACAAATTCCGGCCCATGGGCAATCTCGCGCTGCACCAGGAACAGGAACAGAATCGCCAGCAAGGTGTACATCCCAAGGAAGCCCAGCAGCGTGAACCACGCGTTTGCGGCGGTCACGGACTTCGAGAATCCGTCGATGGTGCGCATGAGTCCGTAAACAAGGTACGGCTGGCGGCCAATTTCCGCCGTCATCCACCCGGCGGTGTTGGCGATATAGGGCAGCGGGAAGCTCACGAGGAGCAACCAGAGCAACCACCTGGTCTCATAGAGCTTTTTGCGCCAGAGCTGAATGCCGGAGAGGAGCATCACGAGCATGAAGATGGTCCCCAGCCCAACCATGATGTGATAGGCGTAATAAAGCAGCGAGATGTTGGTTGGCCACTCTGATTCGGGGAACGTGCTCAACCCTCGAACCTTGGAGTTCCAGTCACGGCTGATCAGGAAGCTGAGCGCGTTGGGCACGATGAGAGGATTATCGATGCTCTTCGTTTCAACATTCGGCTGCCCGAGAATGACCAAATCGGCGGTTTTCGTGTCGAAGTGGGCTTCCATCGCGGCAAGCGTCGCAGGCTGATAATCGGCGAGGTTGTGTCCCTGCCCATCTCCGGTCGGTCCAATCACCAACAGCGAGGAGAGAATTCCGCCAATCACGCCAACCTTGATGAATATCTTTCCCTGCTCGGCATACTTGCCGCTTAGCAGGTAGTAGGCGCCGACTGCCGCCATGACAAATGCGCCGGTGACAGCCGCGCCTGCCATGTTATGGGCATACTGCCAGAGTGCCCAGGGGTTCAACATCAGTCCCCAGAAACTGCTCAGGGTCACGGAACCATCCGCCGTCATGCGGTACGCCACGGGGTGCTGCATCCAGGCGTCGGTGGCTACGATGAAGTAACCCGAGAGCCAGGAGCCGAAGAAGACGGCAAAGCAGGTCCACCAGTGAGCGATCTTGCTTAACCGTTTCTCTCCGAAAAGGAAGAGACCGAGGAATGCCGACTCAAGGAAGAACGCGAACGTCCCTTCCATCGCCAACGTCTGTCCGATGACGCCACCCGCAAACCTGGAGAAATGCGACCAGTTGGTTCCGAACTGGAATTCCATCGGGATGCCGGTCACGACTCCGAAGACGAAACTGATTCCGAAGATCTTCGCCCAGAAGCGCGCCGCTTTGTTATACCGCTCATCGTTTTTCCAGAGACCGATTGACTTCAGCGCCAGAACCAACGGAGCCAGGCCCATAGTCAACTGCGGAAAAAGATAGTGGAAGGTTACGGTGAATGCGAAATGTAGTCGATGTATCAATACGGCGGAGTCCATTCGCCACCCCACTCAATTCTTTATATTTTGATTTCTGTCTACCGTGCGCGCCGTCCCGCGGAAGCGGAGTGCGGCGGTGCTGTTGTTCTTGGACTTTCTGGTGATGCGTACTGCTCTGAAGATGATTTCTGTTTGCTGCTTCCCGTGGTCTGGGCGATGCTTTGCAGAGCGCGGCCGGGTTCCGGGACGGGAACCATCGCCGCAATCTTCGCCCCACTAAGTACCGACAACATTGCCGACTGCGCCTGCACCCAGACCTTGTGCGCGGCGCACCCGGGTTGACGATGGCAGGACACATCCGAGTTAAGGCAGAGATTGAGCGCAATGGGACCATCGATTGCTTCGACTACGTCGAGCAATGACGCTCCCGCGCCGCGCGAAAGTAGAGAAAAACCGCCCTCAACTCCCCGCCGTGCCTGAATCAGCCCCGCGCGAGCCAACGATTGGAGAATCTTGGAAAGGAAGCTCTCAGGCGCCTCGGCGGCTTTGGCGAGAAGGGTTTTGGAGACAACCGTGTCCTCCGGCTGGCTGGCCAGATGAATCATTACGCGAACGGCATAGTCGGCGGCACGAGTGAGTTGCATGTGAGTGAACGATAAACAGGACCTTTTTAGTCCGCATTGAAAGTACCCTCTTATTATTTTCCTGTCCGTGACGCACTACCGTCCATTTTGTGACACTGCTCACATTGACGGCACGAATTCGTGAGTTCACCGCCCTCAACGTCGTTTTCGGCAAGCAAAAGCTGGCTCCTTGAATTGCGAGGAATGAAATGCTGAGGTCCGGGAACGTTCGGTTTACACTGATAAGCGTGAACGCTGAGATCGTAGCTATCGGCTCCGAGCTCTTGACGCCCTATCGCCAGGACACCAATTCCCTGTTCCTGACCCAGCGTCTCAACGAGCTAGGCGTGGAAGTCATCTTCAAGACCATCGTTGGCGACCGCCCGGAGCACCTCCTGCAGGCTTGCCAGGTTGCGCTCTCCCGCGCGCAGATCGTAATTTTCTCCGGGGGGCTCGGCCCTACCGAGGACGACCTCACACGCGAGAGCGTCGCCCAGGCTCTTGGCCTTGAGCTGCGCCGTGACCACGAGATGGTGACCGCCCTCCATACCCGCGCGGCCACGCTCCGCATGCGCATGGCCGAGAACAACATCAAGCAGGCTGACTACATTCAAGGCGCACAGGTACTCAAGAACCCACGAGGAAGCGCTCCCGGACAGTGGCTGGACACTACCTACGAAGGCCAACGCCGTATCGTGATCCTGTTGCCCGGCCCGCCGTTTGAGATGGAGGGAATGTTCAGGGATCACTGCATCGAGCGCCTGAAGCTCGTTCTGCCTCAAATACACCTGGCAACCTGCGAGTTGAAGATCGCCATGGTCGCCGAATCTGCCGCCGACCTGCGGGCAGCGAAGATCTACAAGGAATTTCCTGCGATCGAGACGACAATTCTGGCCAAGGCCGGTGAGGTGCAGCTCCATCTCAAGGCGCGGGGCGCGACGCAGGAAGAAGCGGAAGCTCAGGTTGAAAAGCTCGCCTCTCTCCTTGAGGATGAGTTTGCTGATGAGATTTTCTCCGCTGGCGGAGAATCGCTCGAACAGATTGTCGGCTACTTTCTCCAGATGCGCGGCGCCACCCTCTCGGTAGCAGAGAGTTGCACGGGCGGCCTGCTCGCGGAGAGGATCACGAGCATCAGCGGTTCATCGCGGTATTTTATGGGCGGCGCGCTCGTTTATTCCGACCAGTTGAAGCGTGAGTTCTGCGGCGTTCCGCCATTGCTGTTGGCCAGCGATGGCGCGGTGAGCCGCCCGGTAGCCGCGGCGCTTGCCGAGGGAATCCGCCAGCGTTGCAAGACGACCCTTGGCGTTGGAATCACTGGAGTTGCCGGCCCGACGGGAGGAACGGATGAGAAGCCAGTGGGATTGGTCTACATTGCGCTCGCCGACGGCAAGCACACCGAGGTGGTAGAGCGCAGGTTCCCTGGCGACCGTGAGAGGATCCGCTGGTATGCAACACAGCTGGCACTGGATATGCTCCGCCGGAAACTGCGGTAACCCATGCGGCTCTTCATTGCTCTGGACATCGACGAAGCCATTCAACAGCGGCTGGATGATTACATTCGCACGCTCCAGCCACGCCTGCCCGGCGTTCGCTTTGTGCGCAGCAGTAATTACCACATCACTCTGAAGTTTCTTGGTGAGGTGCGGGACATGTTGGCGGTCCGCGAATGTCTGCGCCATGTCCGTTCACCGGAATTCGGCATCACTCTGACCGGGGTTGGATTCTTTCCTGATTCCCATGCGCCCCGCGTTTTCTGGGCGGGGATCAACGCCCCAGCTATTGCTGCGCTGGCCAGTGGCGTCGAGGAGGCTCTGAGTGTGCTCGGCTTCCCTGCCGAGCGTGAATTTCATCCGCACCTTACCCTGGCGCGAAATGGATCAGGCCGGCCTCGGCCACTGCGCGGCGAGCGGCCGCCGGAGGCATTTGCACAGCTTTCTGCGATTGTCGCGTCCAGTCCGGCGCCAGAGTTCGGTACAATGACGGCGCGCGAATTCTTTTTATACGAGAGCAGGCTGTCACCCAGCGGACCGAGCTATTACAAGCTCGAAGGCTTCACGCTCGGCGGTTGAGTCCTGCTCTCATGGATGTGTGATGGACTATCCGACTCTGATTGCCGTTGCGGTCTGTTCCTACCTTCTCGGCTCGATTCCATTTGGCTATATCCTGGTGCGAGTCTTCCAGGGCATCGACGTACGCTCGATTGGAAGCGGAAACATTGGCGCTACCAACGTCGCCCGCACGGGCGGTAAGGGGTTGGCGATTGCCACGCTCGCACTGGACGCCTTCAAGGGCTGGCTGCCGGTCTTCCTTGTACTGACGCTGCCCGTCGTTCACGCATCTACTCCGGGACAACTGCACACTCTCGCAACCTTTGCAGCGCTCATGGCGGTCATTGGCCACATGTTCCCGGTCTGGCTTGGCTTCAAGGGAGGCAAGGGAGTCGCCACCGGTCTGGGAGTCTTTCTTGCACTTGCGCCCAAGGCTGTGCTGATCGCCGTGGTGCTGTTCCTCGCAATAGTGTTTTTGACCCGTTATGTTTCGCTCGGCTCTATCCTCGCCGCGGCTGCCTTCCCTGCCGCGTTGTGGTGGCTGGAGGGAGACTCATTTCCCGCTCCAGCGCTGGCCATGTGCGCGACCGTCGCACTCCTGGTTATTATTCGTCACCACCAGAACATCGGACGCCTGCTGGCCGGCACTGAAAGTCGCTTCGGCGCGAGAAAGGCATAGTTTTACATGGCAAGAATCGCAGTCATCGGCGCCGGAGCCTGGGGCACGGCGCTTTCTATCGCGCTTGGCCGCGGAGGCTCCCACCACCTGAAGCTGTGGGCCTACGAAGCAGAAGTCGTCGAGTCCATCCGCCGTACTCATATCAATGAACCATTCCTGAGCGGCTGCCGCTTGCCTGAGAGCATTGAAGCGACGCAGAGTCTCGCGGAAGCGATCTCCGGCAGGGAGATTGTTCTCAGCGTCATGCCTTCGCACCATGCTCGGCGCGTATGGACCCAGATGAAGCCGCTGCTTCGTCCGGAGATGCTGCTGGTCTCCGCCACCAAGGGCATTGAAAACGACTCCCTGCTGCGGATGACCCAGGTCATAACCGACGTGCTCACTCACGGTGAAGGCGCCTTTCAGCCTCGTCTCTGCGCACTCAGCGGCCCTACCTTCGCTCGCGAAGTGGCCAAGGGATTCCCTACCACAATCAGCGTGGCTTCCGAGGACGCCAAGCTCTCCGCGCAGGTCCAGGAGATATTCAGCGACGCAAACTTCCGCCTCTACCGCAACGATGATGTGATCGGACTGGAGCTCGGTGGCTCCGTCAAGAATGTGATTGCGATTGCCGCGGGAGTGGTTGACGGCATCGGCTTTGGTTACAACACCGTGGCTGGACTGATTACCCGCGGACTGGCTGAAATGACCCGCCTCGCCGTCGCCTGCGGAGGGCGCGCCGAGACCATGTCCGGACTCGCTGGGCTGGGAGACCTTGTATTGACCTGTACGGGCGGACTTTCACGCAATCGCAGCGTTGGCGTAGAACTTGGCCGCGGACGCAAACTCGACGAAATCATCGCGGGCATGCACGGCATGGTCGCCGAGGGAGTTCTGACTACCAGCGCCGCCGTCGGACTGGCGCGCTCAGTTGGCGTGGAAATTCCGATTATCGACCAGATGCACGAGATCCTGCAGCATGGCAAAGATCCCAGCGACGCCATTCGCGACCTGATGAATCGCCCGCTCACCCAGGAAAGCGCACTCTACCGAATCTAGGCGGGCGGGCACGGCTTCCCTTCTGCTCGCTATAATTGAAAATGCAATGATTCAGACGTTATTTGGAAGCCTCAATCAACCCGAAGAAAAAAAGACGTCGCTCTTTGAGCGAATGAAGCAGGCGGTCACGCGCACCCGTGAAAGCCTCACGGAGCGCATTGAAGAGGTGGTCAGCTTCCGCAAGGAAATCGACGCCGGAACACTTGACGACCTGGAAGCGACACTTATCTCAGCCGACCTGGGCTCCACGACCACGCGTGAAGTTCTTGCCGCCATGCGCGAAAAGGTGGACCGCAAGCAGATCGGCGACGCTACCGAACTCAAGCGTGTGCTCAAGGACGAGTTGCTTGCCATTCTCAACCGCGCCGCCGATAGCAAGCCAAGAGTGGTCGCTGCGCCGCCTGAGGTGATTCTGGTGGTCGGCGTAAATGGCGTTGGAAAGACCACCACCATCGGCAAGCTTGCGCACACTCTGCGGGCACAGGGCAAGACCGTTCTGCTGGCCGCCGCCGACACCTTCCGCGCTGCGGCGATTGAACAGCTTGAAATCTGGGGCGAACGCACGGGCACCGAGGTCATCAAAACCAAACCCGGGGGCGATCCCTCGGCGGTTCTCTTCGACGCTTTGCAGGCAGCTAAGGCGCGCAACATCGACTACGTAATCGTGGACACTGCCGGGCGCCTGCACAACAAACAGAACCTGATGGCCGAATTGGAGAAGATGTACCGCACCGCGCAACGCGTAGTTCCGGGCGCTCCGCACGAGACGCTGCTGGTGATGGACGCCACGACCGGCCAGAATGGATTGCAACAGGCAAAGGTCTTCACTGAGGCCGCGGGAGTTACGGGGATTGTGCTCACGAAGCTCGACGGCACCGCCAAGGGAGGCGTCGTGGTGGCGATCTCGCGAGAAATGAATTTGCCCGTGCGCTACGTCGGCGTGGGAGAAAAGCAAACGGACCTCATCCCCTTCAACGCGGTCGACTTTGTCGATTCGCTGTTTGCATAAGTTATGGCGATTTCGGCTGACGAACTATTTTTGAGACAGGCTCTGGAGTTGGCCGCGCGCGGCCAGGGTCTTGCCTCGCCGAATCCGCTGGTGGGCGCGGTGATTGTCGATGAGCGGGGACGCATTGTCGGCAGTGGCACTCATTTCTTCGCGGAGCTGAAGCACGCCGAGGTGCTGGCCATTGAACAGGCCGGGCTTCTGGCCCGGGGCAATACCCTGTATTTGAATCTGGAACCCTGCTCGCACACCGGACGCACTGGCCCCTGCGCCGACGCGGTGATTGCCGCCGGAATAGCACGCGTCGTGTGCTGCATGGAGGACCCGAATCCGCTGGTCGCCGGGAAAGGATTTGAGAAACTCCGTGCCGCGGGCATCGAGGTTGAAGTCGGAATCCTTGAAGACGAAGCGCGGAGGCTTAATGAGACGTTCGCCCAGTTTATCCGCACCGGACTTCCCTTTGTAACCCTCAAGGCCGCCATGTCGCTTGACGGAAAAATCGCCGGGCCAGCCGAACTCAGCCCGCAACAGTCCGGCATAGCGTCGTCGAATCCGAGTTACATCACCGGCGAAGCCGCACGCCGCCGCGTCCACCAGATGCGCCACACCTCTGATGCGATTCTCGTGGGCGTGGGCACGGTCATCGCCGACGACCCCTTGCTCACGGATCGCAGTGGATTGCCGCGCCGCCGTCCTCTTCAGCGCATCATTCTGGACTCCCGTCTGCGCCTGCCGCTGACATCGCGCGTAGTGGAAACCGCACAGGACGATGTTGTGGTCTTCTGCTCTTTCGCAGAGGAGAACAAGCGCCGCGCCCTGGAAGAGCGCGGGGTCCGGGTACAACAGGTGGAGATTGAGACTCTGCCCAATGGAGTCGGGCAACAACCACATGACGGGCGTCCTGACCTGTATCGCGTCTTCGGAATGCTCGGAGCAGAGCAGATCACAAGCCTACTTGTGGAGGGCGGAGCGGTCGTCAATTGGGGCTGTCTTCGCGCACGCCTTGTCGACAAACTCGTGCTGTTTTACACGCCGCGAATTTTTGGCCCAGTGGGCGCGGTCCCGTGGCTTGAAGGACAAAACGGGCTGCCACCCGGCGCGAGCCTTCGCTCCTCGAACCTCGCCATCGAACGCTTTGGAGAAGACTTCGCGGTTGAAGCCTATTTGCGTGACCCTTATCAACCACTACGGCCGCAGGGCTGAGAGGAACTGACATCATGTTTACTGGAATTGTTGAAGAAGTCGGGCGTATCGCCAGCATTGATCAGAACGGAGAGAATCGCCGCATCGTCATAGAGGCAAAGAATGTAACCCGCGAACTCAAGACGGGCGACAGCTGCGCCGTTAGCGGAGTGTGCCTTACGGCTCTCGACATCACGCCCACATCCTTTGCCGCGGACCTTGCGCCCGAGACCTGGGTGCGTACTTCATTCTCGCGAATTCATCCCGGCGCCACGGTCAACCTTGAACTCCCGCTGGCCGCACATGGCCGACTCGGCGGGCACATCGTGCAGGGTCACGTCGATGGCGTCGGCCGCCTAGAGGCCTTCGAGCGCATTGCTGACTCTGACGGCTTCTGGCTGCACATCCAGGTCCCCGCCGAACTCGAGAAATATCTTGTATTCAAAGGCTCAATCGCCATTGAGGGCATCAGTCTCACGGTGGCAAAGCTTGAAGGGTTACGCTGTTCTGTCGCCATCATTCCGCACACGGTTGAGTGTACGAACCTCGGAAGCCTGAAGCCCGGCGATCCTGTGAATGTCGAGACCGACATTGTGGCCAAGTACCTGGAGAAGTGGACCGCCCGCGACCGTCAGCCACGCCTCAGCACCGAAACTCTGGTGGCAAAGGGATTCTGATTTCAGGAAAAGAGCCTGGCTCATCGCCAGGTTCTTTTCGTGCGCAGTTGTCTTCAGGACACTGGTTGTGAGGGGCCACCCGGCTGGGCATTTCGCCAGTAATTGAGATCCAGCGAATCGAGCACGAGAAACTCACGCACAATTTCCAACTCTGACTTTTCCATCTCGGCGAAAGTGCCGAAGAACACTACTTGCCCTTCGTGGAGGAAGACGATCCGGTCGGCAATCTTTTTTGCCAGCGCCATGTCGTGAGTCACCACGATGCTGGTCAGCTTCAACTGATACTTGAGCTTCTTGATCAAATCCCCCAGCAAATGCGCCGTCAAGGGATCGACCATCGTCGTCGGCTCATCATAGAGTATTGCCTCTGGCTGTGCCGCCAGGGCGCGCGCGATTGCCACCGAGCGCTTCATCCCCGTGGAAAGGTCCGAAGGCAACTGGTCGCGATATTCGCCCACGTTCACCATCTCCAGCAATCCATCCACGATCTGGTAAATCTGCGACTCGTTCAGGTCTCTCCGCTCACGCAGTGGGAAGGCGACATTCTCGCCCACGCTCAACGAGTCAAACAGCGCTCCGTTCTGGAAAACCATGGTGACTTTCTTGCGGATGCGCTCCAACTCCACTTCCGGGTAGTCCGTGATGTCTTCGTGGGCCACCCAGACACGGCCGCTGTCCGGCTTCAGAAATCCCATGATGTGGTGCAGCGCAACCGATTTACCAACGCCGCTGCGTCCCAGGATGCAAACCGTTTCTCCGGCTTTCACATCGAAGCTCACGTCCCGCAGAATTACCTTCTCGCCGAAGGCTTTGCAGACGTCTTCAAATTGAATGTACGGGCGGTCGAGATCGATATCATGCATGGCGCTTTTCTGAGTGTAACGCGGATCAGTTCAATTGAGGAGCGCGCGAAATTCCGAGCGCGGAGTTATTCGGCGGCTGCGCCGGTTGGCGCCCACTGGAGCACCAATCCCACGATGCGCCCAGCCATATCGACCTCAAGGCGCCCTGGGACGCTCACCACGGTGTCCCCGCTTTCTCCGGGGATTGCTGCAAAAACGTGCGGCTCCACATAGCTGCCCTGGCCCTCGCCGCAGATAAACGCGAGAGCATGGGGAGTGCGCAAGTGCTTCGGCACAACGAATGTCATGTCCGCCAAGCCGCCATTCTCGGTCAGTGAGACTGCCACGGCCACGTCCTCGTGCGCTTCTACGTCTTCGATTCCGCACACGAGACTTGACTTGAAGATGACGTAGTACAGGAATCCACTCTCAGGATCGTATGCCGTGCGCTCGATTCGTATGCTCATACGCGGAGGTTTCCGTATCTGTGAAGCAAGCCGCTTTGTATCACAGTTGGCGGGGCTGCACCACATCCTTCCGGCGCCGGTTGAGCATCGGGATTCCGGTGAACTCCCATGTTGGGCGAGCCAGAACGGGCAGGATTACCTCTTTTGTAACTCACGCAATTGCTCCCCCCGCCCCTATAATCCTCTTGAGACCTGCTAAGCGAGAGTTGAGCGTGTACCCTGACTGGATTCTGGGAGCCGGATTTTTCTGCTTCGGCCTGATTTTCGGCAGCTTTTTGAACGTCTGCATCTACCGCTTGCCGCGCGGTCTGTCCGTGGTTGCGCCCCGGTCGGCGTGCCCCTTTTGCCATGCTCCTATCGCCGCCATTGACAACATTCCTGTGCTCAGCTGGCTGATTCTCGGTGGGCGCTGCCGCCATTGCCGGGAGCGCATAACGCCGCGTTATGCCGTCGTCGAGTTGATGTGCGGCCTGCTTTTCCTGCTTTCCTTCCTGCAAGCCGGGCTTTCGGTCCACGCCGCCAGGGGATGCGTATTTTGTTTCCTTCTTCTGGGACTCACCTTCACAGACGCCGAGACTCATCTGCTGCCCGATGCCATGACCCTGCCAGGGCTTGGAATTGCAATTGCCTTCAGCTTTTTCTCGTTTGTTCCGGGACCGGCGTTCTTCCTTTTTCCGCTTCACTTTCAAAACGGAGCAACCTCACTGTCGCCGGAAGTTCAGATGGGTCTGCGCTCGCTGGCAAACTCACTGATGGGGGCAGCGACTGGTGCGGGAGTTCTTTATGCCATTGCATGGATCTATCGGAAGCTCCGAAACGTAGATGGCATGGGGCTAGGCGACGTGAAGCTGATGGCGATGGTGGGAGCGTTCCTTGGTCCCGCGCTGACGCTCTTTGCGATGTGTATGGCGTCAATGCTAGGCGGCGGGTTCGGCGTGTTCATACTCGCTGCTGTTTTCCGCAAACGCCTCGCCCGCTATCGCGTCCCGCTCGGAGACCGTGCGGCTTCCCGCGCGTGGCAGGCAGCGCAAACAACAATGCGCTCCATGGAGATTCCTTTTGGAGTCTTCCTCTGCCTCACATCGGTTGTGACCTGGTTCTATGGCGCGCGGATGATTCGGGCCTACCTGAGTTTGTATATGATTTCAGGCTAACCGGCGCGGCACTTCTGTAATGAGTTGGACTGCGATCAACTGTTCGGATGACCCCGCCGGCGCTACAATACATTGCGTCGCGGAAGAGGTGAAATTCGCATGAATCTTCGGCTTCCCATTCTCGCCATACTGCTCCTCCTGGCTCCGGTCATCTGCCACGCGCAATCGCTGGCAGACGTGGCAAGAGAGACTCGCGCGGAAAAGCAGAAGAGCGGCGCTCCGCACGCGAAGGTCATCACCAACGAAGACATTGACTCGGCGGCTCCGCCACTGGCCCGGGATACTGCCAACGATTCGGCCGCCAAGGAATCAACTCCAAAAGAAGGTGCGGAAGCCGCGAACTCTCCGGCTTCTGATAAGACCGCGGCCTCCACCGATGCCGACGCTAACGCCGGCGCTGATGACGCCGAGCGCACAACCAGCAAGAGCAAGGAGCGGGCCAAAGCAGACGCCGCCAAGGAACGCGAAAAACAGGAACTCGAGACCCAGAAGCGCACCGCCGAAATCAACAAGCGTTACCTGGATCGCATTGCCACTCTGCGCGACCAGATCAACACAGCGCAACTGCTTTTGACGAAGCTCCAATCGCAGCAGATAGACAACACCAATGAATTCAAGCGCACGGTTGCAATGTCACCAACCCTTGGAGAGTACGAAGCGCAGCAGCGCAGCTTCATCGAGCAGATTGAAGCTCAGCGCAGTTTGATCGCAAGCCTGAACACCCAGTTGGAAGACGCGCGCGAGGCGGCGCGACACGCCGGAGTCCCCCACGCTTTAGACTACTGATGGAGTGGTCTTCGCGCCGATTCTCTTCAGCATCTGCCGTACATGATGATGGCCGTGGCAGTAGTGAAACTTTCTCCACTGTTCGGCGTTCAGCGGTCCCATGATGAGATGCATGGCGATGGGACCTTTTCCCCAGCGATCTTCGGCCTCCAGAAGCGCCGTGTCCATTCGCTCCAGGTTGCACAAAGCACGTTTCAGAGCAACCGGGCCGGGTTCGTCGCTATGCGGAATCACCATGGCCGGAGCTTTGGCGCCGGAGGGGAATACTTGCATATCCACGATCAGCAGCTTCAATAATGTCTCCGTGAATTTAGCGGAGCGTACCTGTGGCGGACTGCCGGTCGCCATCGCCAACTCCAGCATTTTTGCCGTTGTGCCGTAGCTGCGCCCGAGGTGTTCCATGATCTGCGCGCTGTTCCATCGCCCCTCCGGCGCGCGACTCCAATCCGATTCGCTCAAGTCCCCGGTCGTATCGGTGATTTCTTTACGTAAGCGATCTAACCATGCATCCATTTGATCATCACCCGGTGTCGAATAGATCAGCGTCCCATCAACCCCATGCCTAATGCCGCATCGAGTCCGTGGAAAGGCCCCGATTATCCATGCGTAAGCTTACCTTCTTCCTGAGTACTCTGCTTGCCGCGATGCTTGCGCTGGTGGCGTGCACCTCCACGGCCCCTCCCAAGTCCGCGCCGACACCCAAGCCCGCCGAATACCTCAGTGGCAGAGCGGCTTTCCAGAAGCTCTATGTCTCCGCCCACGCCGTTGCCGGAGACGTGAAGCCCTATCGCATGGAGTCGCGCTACACCAGGGACTCACCAGCCAGCGAAGGCCGTAGCGGACTCTGGCGCGCGGATTTTGCCTCGCCCTCCAAGAAGTTGAGCAAAACTTTCACATGGAGCGGCCTTGCCGGGCCGGACGCACCCGAGCGCGGCGTCTCGCACGGCGCCGACGACACCTACAATCCGGGCAACACCACCACGCAGATTTTTGACACTCAGTTTCTGAAAATTGACTCCGACGATGCTTTCAAGGTCGCGCAGGCGCACGGCGGCGAGAAACTGACCAGGGCCGATCCCCGTCAGCCTGTTTTCTACACGCTTGAATTTGATTCCCGGAAGAATCAGCTTGTCTGGCACGTCGTCTACGGCTCCAGCCGCTATGATGCCAAACTCGATGTTTCCGTTGATGCGACCAGCGGCAGCTTTCTCCGCGAGGAAAAATAAGCCGCCGGGAAGCCGTCCCCCGATGAGGTTTCTTACGGCTTCTTGAGGCGCGCCAGAGCCTTCCGGGCCTCTCCGGCGCTCGGCCCGTCCTTCAGGATCGCCAGGTACTCTTCATAGCGGGTCGCCGCCTCTTCAAACTTCTTGTCCTTTTCAAGGGTTTGAGCGAGCTTGAAGGTAGCAACCGCGTCGCGAGGCTTGAACAGAAGGGCTTCACGGTAGCGGCTGAGTGCCGCCTTGTAGTTCCCTCTGCCGAAGTAGTAGTCGCCGACCTCGACGTCCTTCATCGCGCGCAAGGGGTTCCACTCGTGCAACTCCAGCACGTCGTCCGCCACGTGCCCCCCATCGGGATGCGCCAGCAAATCTCCCTTTGGCGCAGAGAGATCGAGGCGCGTCTGGTTGCTGCTGCTCTCGTCATCGCTGCGCGGTGGAGCACTGTTCGCGGGCGATTGCTGCTCCTTCGCCGTCTTGCTCTTCTGTTTGTTGTACCGCGGGTCTTCGGTCAGCGGACCATCGCTCTGGCCCTGCGTTCCCTGCTGCTGCCAGGCTTCCAGACCCGGCGAAGCGTCACTTACAGCCGCTTCCGGGGCGAAGGTTGTACTCCCCTGCGCGGGCGCACAGAGCATCACGCAAGCCGCGGACAGCACCAGAATGATGGTGGGCTTCATCTTCCGATTGTACCCAAAGGAAGGCTTCAAGCTCTTGCGGATTTCACAAGAAAGCGCCGCGTTGTCTCCCGCCCCTCGAGTTGTGCTTTGATCTCCAGCTCCGCCGCGCCGTCCGCCAGGGCAAGGCGCATTTCCGCCACTCCTGCGTCATTGGTATAGGTGCTTCTCAGTGCTCCCGAAGCGCATTCGGTCTTCCACCGCGCCCCGACTTCGGCGGCAGCCACAACAAATCCGCCCGAGAGAACGCGGAAGTGCAGGATTACTTCCTCGCTTGAAATTCGCTGTGAACCCAGGAACTGCACCACAAGCGCCTCGGCGGCGTCCTGGTTCAGCACGTCGTCCACAAAGCCTTCCCGGACAGCTTCCACAACCCAGCGATGCTGCGCCCGCGCGAGTTCCTGAATCTCCTCTTCGGAGGCTCCCTGCGGCATGGAGGCCGAGCGCTTGCCGATGCAGCGGCCACTGACGAATACCTGCGACTCCAGCCGGCGCTCCTGCTCGCGCACTTCGGTCTGGACGTGATAAACCGTCCCCTCCGCCTTGATGTCCGTGTTGAAACCAAAAATCATCTCTGCCGGATTTCTTCCTGCCGCAATTCCGCCCAACGCGACGCAAGAAGGCGTCCGGCGGCCTCACCTCGAATTATTAGTAACTCGGATTGTCTAGTCCAGAAGCACAAATCACAACATTACTTTCGTTTGGAGTTCCTCCCCAGATAACGCTTCCGCCGATTTCTCTTTTCTTCATTGCTTCAAAGGCCCTTTTCCTTGACACTATGAAAACCTAAAACCTATACTTGCCAGTTCCCCAAAATGTGGTGGTGAACCCCAGTAACATAACAGGATGACAGACAACTATTTCGCAAGGTATCTGCCTCTGCTGATCCACTTCACTTTGGCCTGTCTTCTGGCAGCCGCCATTGTGACGTTGTCCTATTTAATTGGGCAGCACAAGGCCAATAAGAGCAAGATGTCACCCTACGAGTGTGGCATGGAGCCCGTAGGCGACGTGCGCCAGCGATTCAGCGTGAAGTTCTACCTGGTCGCCATGCTCTTCATCCTCTTCGACGTTGAGGCCGTATTTCTCTATCCCTGGGCAATCTTGCTGAAAAGATTGAAGATGTTTGGATTCTGGGAGATGATGACCTACGTTCTGATTGTCCTTATCGGTTTCTTCTATGTCTGGAAGAAGGGCGTTCTCGACTGGAACAAACCTTCCCGCGACGAGGCGCTCTGAAGCTTATGGCCCTGCAGCCTGCTGTCACCGATCTGGAACTACTGAAGGACCGCCCGGCGGTTGCCTGCCTGCTTTCCGGGCTGCCCGGAGCCCTTCAGTCCGCCAAGTTTGACCGCGAAGAGCTAACCCTCTGGATCGATCCGTTTCACCTGATCGATGCTTTGAACCTTCTCCGCAGTTCCAGCAGCACACAGTTCGCCGTCCTGGCCGACCTTACCGCCGTCGACTGGTTTCCCTCAGAGCCGCGCTTCGAGGTGGTCTACTCTTTGCTTTCGCATGAGCGCCATGAGCGTATCCGTATCAAAGTAAAGGTGAATGGCGCGGACCCATACATCGAATCGGTCACCGCGCTCTGGGCCGGGGCGTCGCCCTTTGAGCGCGAAGTCTTCGACCTCTTCGGCATTCGCTTCCAGGGGCATCCCGATCTGCGCCGTATTCTCCTGCCGGATGACTGGGAAGGTTACCCTCTCCGCAAGGACTACCCCGTCGAGGGATACCGTTAATGCCCAGCATCGATCAATTCCGCTCCGTGCCTGTCGTCGAAACCATCGGCGGCGACCGCACCATGGTCCTGAACATGGGACCGCAACACCCTTCGACTCACGGTGTGCTCCGCCTCCTGCTTGAGATTGACGGCGAAACCATTGTGCGGGTGCGCCCTGACATTGGATTTCTGCACACTGGAATTGAGAAGACCTGCGAGGCAAAGTTTTACCAACAGGTCATACCCATGACCGACCGCATCGACTATCTCTGCCCCATGACCAACAATTTTGCCTACGTGTTGGCCGTTGAAAAGCTCCTTGGGCTGGAGATACCGCCGCGCGCCATGTGGATACGGCTCATGCTCAACGAGTTGACACGTATCAACTCGCACCTGGTCTGGCTTGGCACCCATGCCCTGGACATCGGCGCGATGACCGTCTTCCTCTACTGCTTCCGCGAGCGGGAGGAGATCCTCAAGATGTTTGAGATGGTCGCCGGACAGCGCATGATGACCTCCTACTTCCGTGTAGGCGGCGTTTCCATGGATCTGCCGCTCGGATTCCTCGACTACATCAAGAATTTTGCCGCGTATTTCCCGGATCGCATTGACCAGTACTCCGATTTGCTGACGAACAACCCCATTTGGATGGGCCGCACCAAGGGCGTTGCGTTCATTACCAAGCACGACGCTCTCGAACTCATGCTCAGCGGGCCCACGGCCCGGGGCAGCGGAGTCGACTGGGATCTCCGCCGCGATATGCCCTATGGCGGATACGAGAAGCTTGATTTCAAGGTTCCCGTCCAGACCGCGGGTGATGTCTTTGCCCGCTACCAGGTCCGCATGGGCGAACTTCGCGAGTCCATCAGCATGGTCAAGCAGGCCATCGCCAACCTTCCTGACGGCCCTGTGAAAGCCGACGCACCAAAGATCGTGCTGCCCGACCGCGAGAAGATGAAGACCCAGATGGAGTCACTGATCCATCACTTCAAGATCGTAACCGAGGGCTTCACCGTGCCCGAGGGCGAGGTATACCAGGGGGTGGAATCGCCGCGCGGCGAAATGGGCTACTACGTGGCCAGTGACGGCACGGCCAAGCCCTATCGCGTTCACATGCGTAGCCCTTCGTTCGCCAATCTGAATGCAATTGGAGTGATGTGCGAACACAACCTGCTGGCTGACGTCGTCGCCGCCATCGGCAGCATTGACATTGTCCTCGGTGATGTTGACCGCTAACTAGCTGACCGCTGAAACGGAGACCACTTGGAACATTGGGGAGCACAGTTCGCAAGAACAATGGAACACCGCAGCGAAGGCCAGGGCGACTTCGCTCTCGACCTCATTGACTTGCTCAAACAGAAGGCCGAAGAGTTCAACCAGGAGTCGCCAAAGGGCTTCCGGTTTCCGGTCACCGTGACCGTAAAGGGTGAGGACGTAGAAGTTGCCAATGGGTACAAAACCGCCTCGGCAATTTCCTCGGCTCTGCCGGGGGTCATCTTTATCCGCATCGCCAGCGACTTCAGCAGCCGCACGTTTGAAGCGACGTTGAACAATACTCCGGATGGCTTTGAGCCGGACGGCATACCCGGCGAGTGCTCCGATCCTTCAGGGCTGGCCGAGTGGATGATTCACGAGATCTTTGAAGTCTGATTCCTCGGGAATCCCGCGGGACTCCCAATCATTGACCATCGGACACTGGTAACAGGGACACATGAAATTCAGCGAACAACTCGAAGCGCGATACTCCGATATGATCACGCACTATCCGGCGAAGCGCTCACTCCTCGTACCGTTCCTGCTTTATATCCAGGACGAGTTTGGCTACGTCACCGATGACTCGATCGAAGAAGTCGCCCGGCGCCTGGAGATCACTCCGCTCGAGGTTCGCAACGTCATCAGCTATTACTCCATGCTGCGCGTTAAGCCCGGCGGCAAGTACAACGTGCAGGTATGCACCAACATCTGCTGCCTCCTGCGCGGCGGCGAAGAGATGCTAGCGCATGCACGCAATAAACTCGGCGTCGCGGTAAACAAGGGAATCACTCCCGACGGCGTCTTCTCCGTGGAGGAGGTTGAGTGCATCGGAGCCTGCTCGTGGGCACCCGCAATGCAGGTCAACTACGACTTCCACGAGAACCTGACGCCGGAAAAAATCGACCAGATTCTTGACGAGTACAGGCAGAAGGCGGCCCAACAGTAGCTATGGCATACCTGGTCTCCCATCCCGATGAGGTCAAAGTCGTCAGCAAGCGCTTCGGTCAGGGCGCGGCCGACCTGGACCGCTATCTCGAACTCGACGGCTACAAGGCCGTGCAGAAGGCGCTCGAACTCGGTGCCGACGGCATCATTAACGAAATGAAGGCCAGCAATATGCGCGGCCGCGGCGGCGCAGGATTCCCAACCGGCATGAAGTGGTCCTTCGTCCCCAAGGAGAGCGCCAAGCCCAAGTATGTCCTGTGCAACGGCGATGAGAGCGAGCCCGGAACCTGCAAGGACCGCCTCATCTTCGAGCACGATCCTCACTCCGTCATCGAGGGCGCAATGATTGCCGCCATCGCGGTCGGCTCGCATGACGCCTACATCTACATTCGCGGAGAGTACCGCTACCTGCTGGAGATCATGCAGAAGGCCATCGCAGACGCCTACGCGCGCGGCTTCTGCGGCAAGAACATCTTTGGCTCCGGCTACGATCTCAACGTCTACTGGCACGGCGGCGCGGGCGCCTACGAGGTCGGCGAAGAGTCCGCCCTCATGGAATCGCTCGAAGGCAAGCGCGGAGTTCCCCGCATCCGTCCTCCCTTCCCGGCGGTCGTCGGACTCTGGGGCGGTCCCACGGTGATCAATAACGCCGAGACCCTTGCCAGCGTTCCGCACATCATTCTCATGGGCGGCAAGCAGTACGCAGAAATCGGCGTGGAGCGCAACGGAGGCACTCGCCTGTTCTCGCTCAGCGGACACCTCGCCAAGCCCGGCGTCTACGAACTTCCTCTCGGCTACAGCCTCCGCAAAGCCATTTACGAAGTTGGCGGCGGTATCGCCGATGGACGGGAGTTGAAAGCAGTCGTCCCCGGCGGTTCATCGGTTCCCTGCCTTCGTCCGGAAGAGATCGACATTGCGCTTGACTTCGACTCCATGATGAAGGCCGGAACTTTCCTCGGCTCCGGCGGCATCGTCTGCATCAACGACCAGACGTGCATCGTCAAGTTTGCGCTGCGCACGATTCAGTTCTACCGGCACGAAAGCTGCGGCTGGTGTATTCCCTGCCGCGAAGGCACCGACTGGCTTTCCAAGAGCCTCAAGCGCTTCCATGCTGGCGGCGGAGTGGCAAAAGACATCGACAACATCCGCTACCTTGCCGAGAACATGCTGGGCCGCACTTTCTGCCCGCTCGGCGACGCGGCGGCCATGCCCATCATCGGCTTCGTGAAGAAGTTCCGCGAAGAGTTTGAGGCACACCTGGACGGTCGTCCCTGCCCTTACGGTCAGCACGCCGCCCCAAACGCATTGCCCGTTCTGAGCCACTAGGCTCACACGAAGAGAATTCATGGCCGAAGTAACAAATAACGTAACGCTGACGGTGAACGGAAGAGCCATCTCGGCTCCCAAGGGCACGCTGCTCATTGAGGCCTGCAAGCAGAATGGCATCGAGATTCCCGCCTTCTGCTACTACCCCGGACTCTCGCTCCAGGGCGCATGCCGCATGTGCCTGGTCGAAATCGAGAAGATGCCCAAGATGCAGACCGCCTGCACCCAGCCCATCGCCGAAGGCATGGTGGTGCAGACCGAATCCGAAAAGGTGATGCAGGCCCGCAAGGCTACGCTCGAACTGCTGCTAGCCAACCACCCCCTCGACTGCCCGGTCTGCGACGCCGGCGGCGAGTGCGAATTGCAGGATATGACCTTCAAGTACGGCGCGGGAGAGTCGAAGTTCATTGACATCAAGAGCCATCGCGACGAGCAGCAATGGTCGCCGGTGGTCTTCTATGATCGTCCCCGCTGCATTCTCTGCTACCGCTGCGTGCGTGTCTGCGGAGAGGGTATGGACGTCTGGGCGCTCGGCATTCAGAACCGCGGCCAGGGGTCGGTCATCGCGCCCAACCAGGGAGACTCGCTCAACTGCGAAGAGTGCGGAATGTGCATCGACATCTGCCCTGTCGGCGCGCTCACCAGCGGCTCCTACCGTTACAAGACGCGGCCCTGGGAGATGACCCATGTTGGCACCGTCTGTAATCACTGCGGCGATGGCTGCCTTACCACGGTCGGCGTCCGCCGCTCTGAGACCGGCTCGGAGATTGTGCGCTGTGACAACCGCGATCATAGCGGCATCAATGGCGACTTCCTCTGCATCAAGGGACGCTACGCCTACGACTTCGCGGCGAATCCCGAGCGCGTCACCACGCCGCTGATCAGGCGCGATGGAAAATTCGTGGCCGCCACCTGGACGGAAGCGGTCGAACTGGTCGCCTCCAGGTTCCAGGAGATACTGCTCGCCAGTGGCCCGCAATCCATTGGCGTCATCGGCTCCAATCGCACCACCAACGAAGAGAATTACCTGCTGCAAAAGTTCGCTCGCACCGTCCTGGGCACCAATAACATCGACCACCACCGGACAGCCGACTTCCCTTCCTTCGCGCGCGCCATTGCCGCCGCGAGCGCCCCGACGGCCTCCATGGCTGAGGTTGCCACCGCCCCGGCGATTCTGCTCATCGGCAGCGACCCCACCGAGCAGCATCCTCTGCTCGCATGGCAGATTCGCAACGCCGTGCGCCTGTGCAACTCGCGTCTTTATGTGGTCAATTCCAGCGCCATCAAGCTGACCAAACAGGCCGTGCAGTCCGCTAGGATTGCACCAGCAACCGAAGCGCAATTTGTTTCCTATCTGTCGGGTAATGATGCGGCCGCCTCCGAACTCGGCGTTCCGCTCGACTCACTCAGCAAGTTGCGCAATGCTCTCGCTGCCGAAACCAATCTTCTCGTCGCATTTGGCCCGGAGCTGCGTGGCGAAGCCATTGACGCGCTGGTCTCCCACTTTGCGCCCAAGGGTGCAAGATTTATCTGCCTTGCCGACTACTCAAACTCGCGCGGCGCGGCTGACATGGGACTCTATCCCGACCTGCTCCCCGGATATCACGCCGTCTCGGGAACTTCCCGCAAGAAGATTACCTGGGCCTATGAAGTACCTGCGACTCCCGGCCTTGCGCTTCCGCAGATGCTCGACCAGGCAGCTGCCGGAGCGTTAAAGGCGCTCTGGGTCATCGGCGCAAACCCTGCGGCGCGCTGCGCAAACGGTGATTCATTTTCGCGTCCATTCCTGGTTGTTCAGGATATGTTCCTCACCGAAACCGCTCAGCACGCTGACGTCTTTCTGCCGGCAGCCTTCGCCTACGAGAAGGCTGGCACCGTGACCAACACCTGCGGCGATCTGCAACTCCTCAAGAAAGCCTCCGATGTGCATGGCGTCAAGGCTGACTTTGAGATCATCATTCGCCTTGCGGAAAAGATGGGCGCCAACATCGAACAGCTCGTGCCCTTCCGCGGCTACACCTTCGCCGATGCCGGCCAGAGCCGAGGACCGCAATCCGGCGAAGCAGACCGCAATGCTGTATTCACGGAAGCTCACGGCCTCGCGTCACGCACTTCGCCGCTGGACCCAACGATTACGCTCGATGAAATTTCCGAACTGGTTGCCGGCTACTCCATCTCGCGCCTTGGCCTCGCGGCCGGCAATCCGCAGCGCACTGAACTGGTGCAGATTGAACCCGTTGGAATACCAAGTCGTCCGGAGCTGATCGTGCCAGCCGCAAACGCGCTTTTCACCTCCGGCACGCTTGGCCGCTACTCGGCAACTCTGAACTCCGTTGTGGAGAACCACCGCAAGGCGATCGAGCCCATCGGGGCCGACTGATTTTTTGTCGCATGGCTATGAGCCGGAATTTGTAAGTATCTGCCGTCGGGCGTAAGCGCCTTATGTACGGCTGGGGATTGATTCTTCGATGAGCGCTTTGACTTTTTTGATTGTCGCGGTTATCAAGATCGCCATCACTCTCGGCGTTCTGCTCACCGTCGTCGCCTACACCGTGTGGCTGGAGCGCAAGGTTGTGGGCCGTATGCAGAATCGCTGGGGCCCCTCGCGTGTCGGTCCCTTCGGACTGCTTCAGCCCCTCGCGGACGGAATCAAGTTTTTGCTGAAGGAAGACCTGACGCCGCCCTACGTCGAGAAGAACATCTATCTTCTTGCGCCGGGGCTTGCGCTCATCATGGCCCTCACTTCGATCGCCATGGTTCCGATTGGCCCCATCATTCACCTCTTCGGCATCAGCACTCCGGTGCAGATCACTGGAGTTGTCGACGCCTCGGGCCAGGCCAGCGATATCAATGTCGGGATTCTCATCGTCCTGGGCATCACCTCGCTCGGCGTTTACGGCATCGCGCTCGCGGGCTGGTCTTCCAACAGCAAGTACTCGCTGCTCGGCTCGCTGCGCGCCTCGGCGCAGATGGTGAGCTACGAAGTTTCGCTCGGCCTCTCGCTGGTCGGTGTGCTGCTTATGTCCAGCACCCTCAGCCTCAGTGGAATCGTCCACGCGCAGCTCGGTACATGGTTTGGATTTGTTCCGCAATGGTTCATCTTCAAAGGACAGTTTGTCGCATTCTTTATTTACATGATGGCGGCCTTCGCCGAGACCAACCGTATCCCCTTCGATCTGCCTGAGGCGGAGACGGAACTGGTCGCCGGATACCACACCGAGTACAGTGCCATGAAGTTCGCCATGTTCTTTATGGCTGAATACGCCAACATGGTCACCGTCGCCTGTATCGCATCCGTCATGTTCCTGGGAGGATGGAGCGGCCCGCCGCTTCCCTTCCTGCCCGTCGCCGTGCAGGCGTTCCTGCCGCTCGTCTGGTTTTCGTCGAAGATTTTCTTTTTCCTGTTCCTCTATATCTGGATTCGCGGTACGTTGCCGCGCTTCCGTTATGACCAGTTGATGGCCTTCGGCTGGAAGTTCCTTTTCCCGCTCGCGCTGGCTAACGTAATTGTCACCGCTTTCTTCGTGGCGATCCGGGCATGATGGCCGGAATGGAAAACTGATGCATCAATTTCTCTTTCTACTCTTCGGAGCCTTCTGCGTCGGTGGTGCCGTCAATCTGCTGGTTCAGCGGAAGACCATCAACAGCGCTCTCTCGCTCATTGTCGTCATGGGATCGCTGGCTCTTCTCTACCTGTTGCTCGGCGCGGAGTTTGTCGCCGTCGTGCAGGTCATCATTTACGCTGGCGCCATCATGGTGCTCTACATCTTCGTCATCATGCTGCTCAACGCCGGAGAGGAAGAGCAAGCCAAGGGCAGCAATGTCGCCAAGATCTTCGGCATCCCCGGGCTCTTCGCCGGAGGCATGATCGGAATCTGGGTTCTGCTCCAGCACCGTCCGGAAGAAAAGCTGATCCCCATTGGCGCATTGTATGGCCCGGCCGACCAGGTCGGCATGATGCTATTTACCAAGTACCTGCTGGCCTTTGAAGTCACCAGTATTCTCGTGCTCATCGCCATCATGGGCGCGGTCGTTCTCGCTCGCAGGAGTCACAACTCATGATTCCCATTTCCTGGTATCTGCTGTTAAGCGCGTTTCTCTTCGCCTGTGGCGTAACGGGATTCCTGATCAAGCGCAACATCATCACGCTCTTCATGTCCATTGAGCTGATGCTGAACGGCGTGAATCTATCGTTCATCGCCTTCGCCACACGCCTGGGAACTCTCGACGGGCACATCTTCGTTTTCTTTGTCATGGTCGTTGCCGCCGCCGAGGCCGCAGTCGGACTGGCTATCATCATCTCTGTCTATCGCACGCGTGAGACGCTCAACGTCGACCGGGTGAACTTGCTGAAACTATGACCTTACCTTTCTGGCAACCCTGGCTCATCCCGATCCTGCCGCTGGCGGGCGCGCTCCTCAACGGACTTTTTGGCAAGCGCTTCACCAACTCCGTCGTCGCTGCCATCGCTCTCTTCTTCACCGGAGCGTCGTTCCTCGTCGCCTGCGCCCACGCATGGGTGCTCGTGAACTCCGGCGCCGCTGCGCTTGAAACCTCTTACGGCACCTGGATTCGCGCCGGAAACTTCTCCGTTGATTTCGGCATCTACATCGACCATCTCTCGCTGATCATGATGCTGGTGGTCACCGGAGTCGGCTTCCTGATTCACGTCTATTCCGTGGCGTACATGGAGCATGAGGGCGGCTACTACCGCTTCTTCACTTACCTCAATTTCTTCATGTTCTTCATGCTCACGCTGGTACTCGCCAACAATTACCTGCTCATGTTTGTGGGCTGGGAGGGTGTCGGCCTCGCGTCCTATCTGCTGATCGGCTTTTTCTTTCTTAAGGACTCCGCCGCAAACGCAGGCAAGAAAGCCTTCATCACCAATCGCGTTGGAGACTTCGGATTCCTCATCGCGCTCTTCCTGCTCATCCAGCACTTCGGAACGCTGCGCTACGCCGCCGTCTTTGACATCGCATCGCACTTCCCGGCTGAGACCGCCGCCGGCTTCCTCACCGCCATCGGCCTGTTGATGCTCGTCGGCGCATGTGGCAAGAGCGCGCAGATTCCTCTCTTCGTCTGGCTGCCGGATGCCATGGAAGGCCCCACTCCCGTCTCGGCTCTCATCCACGCCGCCACCATGGTCACAGCCGGCGTCTACATGGTCTGCCGCTCCAACGCTATCTTCAGCCGCGCTCCCATTGCGCTCCTCGCCGTGGCCATCATCGGAACCCTGACCAGTTTCTTCGCCGCCACCATCGGAATCACACAGACGGACATCAAACGCGTTCTCGCCTACTCCACCGTCTCGCAACTAGGCTACATGTTCATGGCTGCCGGAGTCGCAGCCTACTCTGCCTCTGTCTTCCATCTCATGACTCACGCCTTCTTCAAGGCCTTGCTCTTCCTCGGTGCAGGCTCCGTCATCCACGGCATCGGCGGCGAGCAGGACATGCGCAAGATGGGCGGCCTTCGCAAATACATGCCGTGGACCTTCTGGACCATGCTGATTGCAACCCTCGCCATCTCCGGCATTCCACCCTTCGCCGGATTCTTCTCCAAGGATGAAATTCTCTGGCAGGCCTTCAGCAGTTCTCATGGCAGCAAGATCTTCTGGTTCTCCGGCGTCGTCACCGCCTTCATGACCAGCTTCTACATGTTCCGCCTCATCTTCCTCACCTTCACCGGCGAGTATCGAGGCGCGCAACCGGAAGCTCATTCCTCCCACGATGATCACGGCCATCATGCGCCGCACGAATCGCCCTGGCTCATGCTCGCGCCTCTCGTGCTGCTCGGCGTGCTCTCCGTCATCGGTGGCTGGGTCGGCATCGGCAACCGCTTTGAACATTTCCTTGATCCGGTGATCCAAAAGGTCTCGACCGAACAAAACGCCGTGCAAACCGGCGAAGCCGCAGCATCTCCCGGCGGAGAAGCCGAGGGCGCAGGAGAGAGCAAAGGACTCGAAACCGCGCTCATGGTCCTCTCCGTACTCGTCGCCTTCTCGGGACTAGGACTCGCCTGGTTCCTCTACGTGAAGCGTCCCGAGCTTCCTGCGAAAATTGCCGAAGCCTCCGGCGGTCTCTACAGACTGGTTCTCAACAAGTACTGGATCGATGAACTTTACTCCGCGGTCATCATCGGGCCTCTCGTCGCGTTCTCGCGGGTCGTGCTGTGGCAAACCGTCGATCAGAAGGTGATCGACGGCACGGTGAATGAATGCGCGGTTGCCGCCCGCGATGTATCGCAGATTGTCCGCCAGCAGCAATCCGGCCTCATCCGTAGCTATGCAGGATGGATCGCCGCCGGTGCCGCCGCCGTAGTCGCCTACATGGTCTGGATGGGAACCCGATGAACACATCAACGCTCAATCCCTGGATTCTCACGATCACGACCTTCCTGCCCGCTCTGGGAGCGCTGCTCATCGCCTTCCTGCCGCGCCGCGACCGCGATATCCGCTGGTTCGCCATGGCTATTTCCGTCATCACGCTGCTGGTCTCGCTGCATCTCCCGGCGCACTATCGTGAGGTCGCGCCCACCAACTCGGGCAGCTTCGCCTACGAACAGAACCTGCACTGGATCACCAGTCCCAACATTCATTACCACATCGGTATAGACGGCATCTCGCTCTGGCTCGTGGTCCTCACCACCTTCCTGGTGCCCTTCTGCGTTCTTGCCTCCTGGAAGTCGATCCATGACCGCGTGAAGGAGTTTTTCATCCTTCTGCTCATCCTGGAAACGGCGATGATCGGCGTCTTCATTGCGCTCGATCTTTTCCTCTTCTATTTCTTCTGGGAAGCCACGCTCATCCCGATGGCTCTCATCATCGGCATCTTCGGACACCAGCGCCGAGTCTATGCCGCCGTCAAGTTTTTCCTGTACACAATGATCGCCTCGGTGTTCATGCTCGCGGCCATCATCTGGCTCTACGCGCAGTCCGGAACCTTTGACTTCACCGAGTTGCAGCACCTGATCGCCAGCGGTGCCATCTCCATGCCAGGCCATACCGCGCTCTGGCTCTTCCTTGGATTCTTCGTGGCTTTCGCCGTCAAAGTACCGCTCTTCCCGCTGCACACGTGGCTGCCAGACGCACACGTAGAAGCGCCTACCGCGGGTTCGGTCCTCCTCGCCGGAGTTCTTCTCAAGATGGGCACCTACGGCCTGCTGCGCTTCAACATCGGCCTCTTCCCTGCCGAGGCCCACAGGAACGCGCCCTGGATCATTACCCTCGCCATCATCGGCATCGTCTACGGAGCCATGGTCGCGCTCGTCCAGCCCAACATGAAGAAGATGATCGCCTACTCCTCGGTGAGCCACCTCGGCTTCGTCGTTCTGGGCATCTACAGCTTCACCCGCGCTGGCATGGATGGCGCCGTCTACCAGATGCTCAATCACGGCATCTCCACCGGCGCGCTCTTCCTTCTGCTGGGCATGGTTTATGATCGCCGCCATACCTACGAGATCAAGGAATATGGCGGGCTGGCGACTCCTATGCCTGTCTACGCCACGCTCTTTCTCCTCATTACGCTGTCCTCCATTGGGCTGCCGCTGATGAACGGGTTTGTCGGCGAGTTCCTTATCCTCAGCGGCGCATTCCAGGCTAAGGCAATTTATGGAATCATCGCCGCCAGCGGCGTCATCTGGAGCGCCTTCTATATGCTGTGGCTCTACCAGCGCACGTTTTACGGGACTATCAAGGTTCCGGTCAACGCGACGCTGCCCGACGCCGATCTGCGCGAGCGCAGCATTCTCTGGCCGCTTGCCGTTCTGGCCCTTGTCATGGGAGTCTTCCCCAGCCTCTGGATGAACTCGATTGATGCTTCCGTTGCCGGCATTCTGGACACGCAGAAAGGCGTGTCCGCTGCTCCAACGCTTCAAGTCAAAGTGAATACGGTGCTCAGATAACCATGCCGCCATCCGCCGCCGATTACATCCGCATTCTTCCTGAAATTGTCCTCTCGGTCTGGGGCATGATCGTCATGTTCATCGAGCCGCTATTGCCCGAGGGCCGCAGCCGCAAGGGTCTGGGAGTCTTTGCCGCATTCGGCACGCTCGCCGCCATCGCCGCGACGGCCTACCAGGCGCAGCCGCAATTCACCGGCCCCGGATTCGGTAACATGATTCGCGTGGACCACTTCAGCATCTTCTTCCACCTTGTGGTCCTGCTCGTGGCGCTCGCCACCATCCTGATGTCGCTCGACTACCTGCCCTTTCAGAAGATCGATCACGGCGAGTACTACGCCCTGATTCTCCTCGGCGCGGTTGGCATGTGCCTTATGTCTTCGGCGGTCGAGCTGGTGCTCATCTTTATCGCGTTGGAGATCTCTTCGATCGCAAGCTACATTCTTGCCGGCTTCCGCCGCCACGCCGCGGAGAGCGCCGAGAGCTCGATGAAGTATTTCCTTCTCGGCTCTTTCGCCACTGCTTTCTTCCTCTACGGAGTTGCGCTGCTCTACGGAGCCACTGGTTCAACGAACGTCTTTGACATTGCCGCTAGGCTTGGCAGTTCAACGCACATTGAGCCGCTCGCCTACGTAGCCGTCGCGCTCATTTTTACGGGACTCGGATTTAAGGTTGCGTGCGCGCCATTCCACGTCTGGACCCCTGATGTGTACGAGGGCGCGCCCTCGCCCGTCGTCGCCTTCATGTCCACGGCGCCCAAGGCCGCGGCGTTCGCGGTCCTCATCCGCCTTGTCATTGATACGGCTTCGCCACACTGGTTCTGGGTCATCTGGATCGCTGCCGTGCTCTCGATGTGCGTGGGCAACCTCGGCGCAATCCTGCAGAGCAACGTCAAGCGCATGCTGGCCTATTCGTCCATCGCGCACGCCGGATACCTGATGGTCGCGTTCGCCTCGGCGAGCAATCGCGAACTGGGAATTTCGGCGGCGATGTTTTACTCCGCTGCCTACGCGGCGATGAACGTTGGAGCCTTCGCCGTCATCACGCAGATGGCGGGAAGCGGAGAGCGCTTCTCGCAGATCGACGACTACTCGGGCCTTGGCAAACGCTCGCCAATGCTGGCCGCGGCACTTACGTTCTTCCTGCTGTCGCTCATCGGAATCCCCATTACTGGCGGCTTTTTCGCAAAGTTCTACGTCTTCAGCGCGGCACTCCGGACGCATCTCATCTGGCTCACCATCATCGGCGTTGCCAACAGCGGCATGGGATCGTACTACTACCTGCGCCTTATTGTGCGCATGTATATGTTTGAGCCGCGCACGGATGCGCCTGCTCCGCGGGTGCAACTGGGAGTGGGACTGGCGATCGCCATCAGCCTGATTGCAACGCTGTGGCTCGGCATACTTCCCAATGCAATTCTTCACTACACGCAGGGAGCGCCAACGATCCTCGCCAGCCACTAAAATGCGGGAAAGCCCAGTAAATACGGCCCCGAAGCTGCTTCGGGGCCTTTTCATGCCCTGGAACGGCGCGTCGTCAGAATTGGGAGACGATTGACCAGATAGATAATCGTTGGAAGGCCGATGTTGATACTTAAGGCAATCGTTGGGAGGGGTGAGCAACGATTGTCATAGGCAGCACTACTCAGCCGGCGGCGGCAGTACCAATCTGCCAATGGTTCGGGCTGTCCGTGCAACCGGGGCGACGCCCGGTTCTCGCCTCTACCTCAGACACAACCGACTGCGCCATGGCGCGAGATTCACGCACAAGCAAAAAGCGATGCTCCATCTCTGGAACATCGCTTCTTGAATTATCGAATCATGCCGCCCGAACTCAGTGGGCAGCGCGCGAAGCGAAAGACTACTTCACAACCTTGGCGAAGACAACGACCAGGGTGAAGAGCACGAGGGACTCGACGAATGCCAGGCCGAGAATCATGGCAAGCTGAATTCCGGCGCGGGCGGCTGGATTGCGAGCCAGACCTTCGCAGGCAGCGGCAGCGATCTTGCCCTGGCCGAGTGCGGCGAGGCCGGCGGCAATCGCCATGGCGAAGCCGGAGGTGATGGCAACCCAGTTGGTGCCGGCGGCAGCGGCGGCGGGCTCACCCTGTGCGAAGACCGGAGTCGCCAGCATCAGGATAGTCATAACGGAGAACAGTACGAAGAGTTTCTTGCTCATTGTCATTGCTCCTTCAGAGTTCGCCGCCAGTGGGTGGTTGACGTTCCACGCAATGGGAAGCCCTCACGCTTGCGGCGTAGTACAAAACTTTTTAGTGCTCGTGCGCGGTGGCTTCACCGAGGTACACCATCGTCAGCAGCACGAAGATGTAGGTCTGGATCAGCGAGACGCCGAAGTGGAGACCGAGGAAGATCACCGGCAGGCCAATCGGCACCAGCGAGAAGAACACAAGGGTGACCATATCGCCGGCAAACATGTTGGCGAAAAGACGGATGGTGAGCGACATCATGCGCGCGAGATGGCTGCAGACTTCAATGACGAACATCAGCGGCGCAAGCCACCACACGGGTCCGATGAAGTGCTTGATGTAGCCGAGGCCGTTGGCGCGCAGTCCGTGGAACTGGTAGAAGAACCAGGTCACCACGGCGCAGCCGAGCGGCACCACGGGAACTCCCGTCGGAGTCTCGAAGAACGGGATCAGGCCCAGCAGGTTGCAGGAGAGGATGAACAGGCCGAGCGTGATCAGGTATGAGAGATAGCGCTTGTTGTCATGCCCAATGATCTCTTCGCTCTGCGCGTCCATCATGTTGTAGACGCCTTCCATGATGTGCTGGAGCGCGCCAGGATTCTCGACGGAGAGGCTTGCGCGCACGGCGACGAAGAACACGATGAGGAGCGCGAAGACGAGCACCTGCATGGCGACGTGATCAGGAATGGGCGCGGTAGGGTGAGCGGGATGAAGCCCAAGCGCAGTCAGCAGCGCAGTGACAGGGCCGGCAAACAAATGGTTCAGCAGGGCGGTAAAGGGCAGTTGATGCATTTGAATGTCTTGTCAGTCCCATTCAGGATGAACGCCGGTTGCCGGCGCCGAACTCGTACACGGCTTCGCACATCAGTGCGACCACAGGCATTGCAAGCCCTGCCAGAAACCCCACCAAGCCTCGTACGGAACAAGTAAAGATAACATAGGCGGCGAGGGCTATCAAGAAGATACGTCCCACTCCGCGGGCGACGACAGCGGCGCCGCGCTCCTCGCTTTTTACCTTCACAATGCGCTCGCCGATGGCGTTGACGGAGGCGGCCAGCCAGCGGAAATTAATCCATCCCAGCAGGGTTCCGAGCAGCACTCCCACGGCCAGGGGCCAGCCCAGCGGCCACACGACGGCCAAGGCACAGAGGAGGCCGACGATTCCAATGAGGCGCTCGATGCGCCGGACGGTGACGGCGTAGTCCGCCAACTCCTGGGCGGAGATTTCAGCCCAGTCCAGTTCCGGGGACTCTTCCCAATTTTCGGGGGGCGGCTCTGCGCCGGGCGGCAAGGCTTCCGCCGACAGTTCAGGGGGCGCGGAGGAGTCTTGCTCGTCCGGCGGACCTCCGGGGTTTTCAGTGTCCGTCATTGCCGCCGTCCTTTTCATTCTTGTCTTCGTCGGCGCTGGCCTGGAGGGCGCGCCGGATCATGGAGACGAAGCCTGCGACTGCGCCGAAGACGATGCCGAAGAGATACATCCAATGGGTGTGCAGGAGGTAATCGGCCAGAAGGCCAAGGAGATATCCGACGATGACCGCCGCGGGAATCATGAAACCGATTTCGGAGTAGCGGGCCACCATCACCCAGGGACTCTCCTCGCGTTTTTCCGGCTTCTCGTCTTTCATGGTCTGTCTCCCCCGGCGCGCGATGGGATGCGGCATCGGTCTCTTCGTGGCTTCCTGGAGCGGCTGCCAAGACTTCAGCTCAAACCCAGGCACTCCTGCTGTTATACAATTTTCATGTGTCCCTAGAACAAAACATTTACGACCTACGCAAGCAGAAGTTGCAGCAGATCGAAGCTCTCGGTCAGCCTGCCTACCCTCATCACTTCCTTTGCAGCCACCAGGTGCCGGAGATTCTGGCCGCCCACGCCGCCAGCACAGGCGAGCAGCTTGAGGCCGAGCGCGTGACCGTTACGGTCGCCGGACGCCTCATTGCCATCCGCCTGATGGGCAAAGCCAGCTTCGCCCACCTTCAGCAATCGGGCGAAAAGCTCCAGATCTACGTCAAGAAGGATGCGGTCGGCGACAAGCTGTGGGAGCTTTACAAACTCCTCGACATCGGCGACCACGTCGGCGTTAAAGGATATCTCTTCCGCACGCGGACGGGCGAGTTGAGCGTCCACGTCGAGGATCTTACGTTTCTCTCAAAGGATCTGTTGCCGCTGCCGGAGAAGTTCCATGGGCTGACGGACGTTGAGTTGCGCTACCGCATGCGGTATGTCGATCTGATCGATCCCGAGGTGAGGCAGGTCTTCACGAAGCGCGCCCGCATCGTGCAGTCGATCCGGCGCTTTCTCGATGCCCGCGAGTTTATCGAGGTAGAGACTCCGATGATGCAGCCCATCGCCGGAGGAGCGGCGGCGCGGCCGTTCGTCACGCATCACAACACGCTGGATATTGACCTGTTTCTGCGGATTGCGCCCGAGCTTTACCTTAAGCGGCTCGTGGTTGGCGGGCTGGACCGCGTGTATGAGATCAACCGCAACTTCCGCAATGAAGGCGTTTCGACGCGCCACAATCCAGAGTTCACGATGCTTGAGTTTTACCAGGCCTACGCCGATTACAACGACCTGATGAACCTGACCGAGGAGTTGCTGAAGCAGGTTGCGATGGATGTGAACGGCACGCTGGTGAACAAGTTTGGCGAGCGCGAGATTGACTGGAGCAACTTCCAGCGTCTCTCGATGCGCGAGGCGATCATCAAGTACTGGCCTGAAGCCGCTGGCGATGCGCCGACGATGGAAGCCTTCAAGAGCGATGAGCAGATTGAACAACTCGTGCGCCGGTTGCAAAAGGCCAAGGTGCAGCTTCCGTACGATCCGAAGGAGCCTGCCGGACGGGCCATTGCCGACATGTTTGAGGCCGTTGCGGAGGAGCACCTGTGGCAGCCGACGTTTATCTACGACTTCCCACTGGCGATTTCGCCGCTCTCGAAGAACAAGCGCGACGAGCCTGATTTCGTAGAGCGCTTCGAGGTGTACGTGGCGGGCATGGAGCTGGGCAACGCCTTCAGCGAGCTGAACGATCCCGAAGAGCAGCGCCGCCGCTTTGAGCAGCAACTCTCCGAGCGCGAACGGGGCGACGACGAGGCTCACCAGATGGACGAGGACTACATCCGCGCACTCTCGTACGGGATGCCTCCGGCGGGCGGAGAAGGAATCGGGATCGACCGGCTGACGATGATGCTGACGGGGTCCACGTCGATCCGGGATGTGATTCTGTTCCCGCTGCTGCGGCCTGAGAAGCGAGAAGAAGCGGCGGCAGAGTAGCTTTTTCTGAGGACAAGGTGAACGGCCCCACTCAACGAAAAGAGCAACTGCAACGACAACGACAGAGCCAAGTCAAGATCCCCGCCCTAACCAACAACAGGTTAGGACGGGGCACCCTGCTGTTCTTTCCCTCCTGCGGTTCTCAGGCAAACGCCAACCTCTGGCACTTTTTTGCAGCGAATTCCCGCGCCGCGTGATCTACTAATAGCCGAGGACGGCCACCGCGTGGCGGGGTTGAGCCTTGCATCCTGTATGCAGTGAGTTGTAAGAAGCGAGTACCCAATGGGATTTGACTTCAGCAGTGACGAGCGCCGGGACCTCGGCTATCGCCTGATCGACCGCATCGACCAGTATTTCTCCTCGCTCCAACATAGAGCCGTACAGCCAACCGCCGTGGAGCGCACGGTGGCGCATACGCCGCGCCCGCTGCCGGAGCTGGGCTCGGATGCGGCGCTGGTTCTGGATGACCTGTGCAGAGAGATGATCGACAAGGGATTCCACATCCCTGCCGCAAACTACTTCGGGCTGATGAATCCGACGCCGACGTACATGGCGGTGCTGGCGGAGGCGCTGGTATCCGCGCTGAATCCGCAGCTTGCCTCGCTGGCGCGCTCGCAGTTTGCAAGCACGCTGGAGGCGGAGACGGTTGGCTGGATCGCATCGCGCTTTGGATGGCACAAAGCGGCGGGAGAGACGCCCGCGCCGGTTGAGGCAATCCACTGTGACGGCACATTTACAAGCGGCGGGAATGAAGCGAATTTTACCGCGCTGGCGCTGGCGATTTCGCACCACTTTCCGAACGCGATAGAAGACGGCATTGCGACGATTGGCGCACGGCCCGTGTTCTACGCGTCGGCGGAGTCGCACCATTCGCTGGAGAAATCAGCCGGGCTGCTGGGGCTGGGACGCAAGGCGCTGCGGAGGATTCCGGCGAACTACAATCTCCGGCTCGATACGGCACGGCTGATCATGCAGATTGAGGCGGACTACGCCTGCGGCTTTGTGCCGTTCTGCATTGTGGCGACGGCGGGGACGACGAGTTCGGGAGCGATTGACGACCTGAACGCGCTGGCAACGATTGCCGAGCGCTACGGGCTGTGGCTGCATGTGGACGGCGCTTACGGGGCCGCGGCGGCATTCAGCGACAAGTACCGGCATCTGCTGGATGGCATTGAACGGGCGGACTCGATCACGGTGGATCCGCATAAGTGGCTCTCGATGCCATTTGCGGCGGGAGTGATTTTGACGAGGCATCCGGAGATGCTGGAGCGGACGTTCTCGGTGGCTTCGCCGTACATGCCGCGCGCGCCGCGGGGCAGCATGGTGGACAACTTCAAGGTGAGCGCACAGTGGTCACGCAGGATGAACTCGCTGAAGCTGTGGCTGACGCTGCGGGTCCACGGGCGCGTGGCGTACGAGGAGATGATTGAGCGGCAGATGCAACTGGCGGGCGAGATGCGCGAGTGGTTTGAAGGCTCGGAGCAGTTCGAGCTTGCCGCGCCGCAGACGCTTCCGATTCTCAACTTCCGGCTGCGCGGGGTGGATGAGAGCAGCGCCGAAGATGCGGAAGCGGCACACCAGGCGTTCATCGAAGAGTTCAACCGCGACGGGAATTACTGGATCAGCCGCACCCATGTGCGAGGCAAGAGCGTGCTGCGGATGATGATCATCAGCTACCTGAGCACGGCGGAAAACCTTGCGGGATTGCAGAAAGCGCTGCAAGCGGCGACGGAGCGGGTTGCGCTGCACAAAGTGAGTTAGCGGATTCCGATGGGCATGAAAAGGCGCCTGCGTGAGCAGACGCCTTTTTTTCGTGCGAGGCGGTGGCTACAACTTCTCAAGCACCGCGGTGAGGTACTTCCAGAACTCCGCGACGGAGGAGATCTGGACGCGCTCGGCGGGGCTGTGCGGGTGCTCGATCTGCGGGCCGAAGGAGATCATCTGCATGTCGGGATAGTTGACGCCGAGGACACCGGTTTCCAGTCCGGCGTGCATGGCGATGAGGTTTGGCGTGGAGCCGTACATCTTCTCGAAGACTTCCTTGGACTTGCGCACGATGTCACTGTTGGGCTCGGGCTTCCAGCCGGGATAGCTGCTGGAGTGCTCGGTCTCGAATCCGGCGAGCAGGCAGGCGGTTGCGACGAGGCGCTTGGCGATGTTCTTGCTGCCCTCGATGGCCGAACGCTGACTGGTGACGATCTCGACGGTGCCGTCGCGGAGAATGACAGTGGCGACGTTGGTTGAATCCTGCACGAGTCCGGGTACGTCGGGACTCATGGCAAGGACGCCGTGATGGAGGCTGGCGATGAGATCCACGGTTTGCTTGGCGTCGGATGCTCCCATGACCTGCACGGGGCGCTCCGCCTTCTCGACTGTGATCTGCAGATCGGGATCAAAGGCGCCGAGGTCGGTGCGAATATCACCGGCGTACTGAGAGACCACGTCCTTCAACTTCGCTTCATTGGCGGCGTCGGTGACGATGATGGCCCAGGCCTCGCGCGGAATTGCGTTGTGCGCGCTGCCGCCCTTGAGGTCCGCCAACTGCACGGGGATGGCCTCATTGACCAGTTGCAGCGCTCCTCCGAGGATGCGGACGGCGTTGCCGCGTCCGAGGTGGATGTCCACACCGGAGTGGCCGCCCTTGAGTCCGCTGACCTTGAGGCGGTATGCGGAGTTGCCGCGGGGAGGCACGAAGCCGACTTTGCGGCGGGCGCGCGTGTTAAGGCCTCCGGCGCATCCGATGCAGAGGGTTCCCTTCTCCTCGTTGTCAAGGTTGAGCAGGTAGCGGGCCTTGAGAACTCCGGGCTTAAAGGCCGAAGCGCCGCCGAGGGTGGTCTCTTCCTCGACGGTGAAGACAAACTCCATGGGGCCGTGCTTGATGGTTTTGCTCTCCATGACGGCGAGCGCGGCGGCGACGCCCACGCCATTGTCAGAGCCAAGGGTGGTTCCGTCGGCGTAGAGCCAGTCTTCCTTGCGAACCATGCGGATACCGTCGGTATCGAAGTTGAAGTCGGTGCCCTCGTTTTTTTCGCAGACCATGTCGAGATGGCCCTGCAAGGCAGTAACCGGGGCAGACTCGCGGCCTGGGTAAGCGGGCTTGCGAACGACGGTGTTTCCGAAATCATCCACGATGGCTTCCAGGCCAAGCGCGGCGGCCAGCTTGAGCACGTGATTGCGCGCCGCCGCTTCCTTGGTGGAATTGCGGGGAATCGCGGCCAGCGCTTCAAAATGTTTCCAAATCTCCTGGGGTTCTACTCCAGCTAGTACAGTCGACATAACACGCTCCGTCACAACTGAATGCAACTATCCTACAACGAGTGCGGAAGCTGTGCAGGCGTTGGGGCGCAGGGCAAAGAGTAGAAGTAGAAGGACGAGTGCAACCTGCTGCCGGAATCATTTGCCTTCATGCGGTTGAGAGGCTGCGCCCTTGGCGCGGCGGCGTGAGGGCGAAAATATAGTTGTGCGGTTTTAGTGGATTGCCCCTATAATTAGTTCATCAAGTTCTGGCTAAGTTTGAACGTACGCGATTTTGAGCTGGTACCGCCGAATCACTTCCGCGTTCCACTCCAAGTAGCATCCGATCTTCTCAGCAGGAAATTCAATACAAAAGAAAAAGGTACAACACAGTGGAACAAGGAACAGTGAAGTGGTTTAACGACGCAAAGGGATTTGGCTTTATCAGCCGCCAGAACGGCGAAGATGTCTTCGTGCACTTTTCGGCAATTCAGTCGAACGGTTTCCGGAGCCTTCAAGAAGGCCAGGCAGTTCAGTTCAATGTCGTGAAGGGGCCGAAAGGCTTCCAGGCAGAGAACGTACAGGTTCTGTAAGTAACCTGTAAGCAAAACGAATTATCAGCAAGAGCCCGGAACCCATGGTTCCGGGCTTTTCTGTCTAGCTTTTCTCTATCCGCAGGGCTTTCCGCTCTCGAAAGCTTCTTACCCGGGCACAGGATTTGCTACCCTGAACCATGGCGTTGAATTCAGGCCCCAACGAACGAGCAGTCGCGGCGATCAATCCGCGCGAGATTCCCTTCAACTACACCTCGGCGGACGACCGCCAGGCAGTGTCGTTCCTGTTGGGAGCGGAGACGGTCCGCACGCTCGACGAGCTGCGCAGCGCACGGGTGACGGGGCGCTCGGCGCGCATCCTGATGCGGCTGTTCGGCGAGGTGCTGATCCATCGCCGCAATCCTTATCTCTTTGAGGAGCTTGTCTCCTCGGCTCCGCGGCGCAAGCGCTTCTTTGAAAACGCGGCCAAGGATCTTGAAACGATCTCCGCCAAGGCGGAGGGCGACAGCCGCGTGCTGGACATCCTGGCGCAATGCCGGGCGCTGATTGCTGCGTTCCGCAGCGACGTGGAGGAGGCTCCCGAGCTGCGCAACCGGGTGCGGCGCGAGCTGGCCTCGGTGGTGGGCGCGCACAATGTTCTGTTCGATCCATTCACTCTTGTATCCCACGCCACGGACGCGACCGACTGGCGGCTGCACCTGCCGCTGGCGGTGGTGACGCCGGACGATGAGCGGCAGGTTGCTCCGCTGCTGGTGGCGGTTGGGCGGCTAGGGCTGAAGGTGGTTCCGCGCGGAGCGGGCACGGGACTGACGGGTGGGGCGGTGCCGCTGCGCGCAGGCTGCATCGTGGTGAACAGCGAAAAACTGAACCACATACGAGCCATCAGCGAGCGCACATTCCAACTTGCAGACGGACGCACGGCAACGGCTCACGTGATGGAAGCCGAGGCCGGAGTGATCACGGAAAAGGCGATGGAGCACGCCGCCGAGGAAGGGCTGGTATTTGCCACCGATCCGACGAGCGCGTGGGCCTGCACGCTGGGGGGAAACATTGCGGAGAACGCGGGCGGCAAGCTGGCCGTGCGCTGGGGCACCTGCATTGACAACCTGATCGAGTGGAGGATGGCGATGCCCAGCGGCCAGCGCTGGACGGTACGGCGAACGAATCATCAGTTGCGCAAGATTCTGCCGCAAGACAGGGTGTGCTTCGACGTACACGACGAACACGGGCAGCTGATCCGGGAGATCGAGCTGGGCGGCACCGAGATTCGCAAGAACGGCCTGTGGAAAGACATTACGAACAAGGCGCTGGGCGGCGTGCCGGGACTCCAGAAGGAGGGCACGGACGGAGTCATCACATCGGCAATCTTTGTGCTTTATCCGGAGTACGCAGCGAAGAAGACGCTCTGCCTGGAATTTTTCGGGCCGGATTTCGACGAGGCGAGCCGGGTGATTCTGGAGCTTTCGCGGGTATTTCCCTTCCCTGCCGACGGCACCGAGGCCTTGCTGGCGCTGGAGCATTTTGACGACGAGTACATCCGCGCCATCGACTACAAGGTGAAAGCTCCGCGCGCGGAGACTCCGAAGGCGGTGCTGCTGATTGACATTGCGGGAGAGAGCGACGAGCAGGCTGGGCGCGGGGTGGAGCGGGTACGCGCGCTGCTGGAGCGGCATGAGAACACGCTGCTGTTTGCCGCCTCCGACGCGGCGGAGGCCAAGCGCTACTGGGCCGACCGCAAGAAGCTGGGAGCCATTGCGCGGCGGACCAACGCCTTCAAGATGAACGAAGACATCGTCATCCCGCTGGACACGCTGGCGGAGTTTGCGCGCTTCATCGACGGCATGAACGTGGAGGAGGAGCGCTACGCGCAGCTTCGCTTTGCGGAGCGCGCGGCGGAGGTGTTTACCGGGGCGCAGGCGCGCGAGGACGCGGCTCCGATTGCAGCCAAGACTCCGGCGGCGCTGGCGCTGTGCGAGCGCTTCAGCGAGAGGCTGCAAACGCTGGAGGCCGCGGCCCTGCGAGGGCTTTCCGATTTGCAGGTTTTCCGCGACGACCTGACGCGACTGGTGCGCGGCTATCCTGGGGTGCTGGCGGCGATTGACCGCACGTACCGCGAAGTTCGCGACCGGAGGATTGTGCTGGCGACGCACATGCACGCGGGAGACGGCAATGTTCACGTCAACGTGCCCGTGCTGTCGAACGACCGTCCGATGCTGGAGCGCACAAACGAGGTGATCGACCGGGTGATGGCCGAGGTGATCTCGCTGGGAGGCGTGGTGAGCGGCGAGCACGGAATCGGCCTGACCAAGCTGAAATACCTTGAGCCTGAACGCATCGCCGAGCTTACGGCATACCGCCGCGAGGTCGATCCCAACGGGCTGATGAATCCCGGCAAGCTGGAGGACTTTGCGGCGCTGGGGCACATCTTTACGCCCTCCTTCAACTTGCTGGAACTGGAGGCGCGGATTCTCCAGCACGGACAACTGGAGGAACTCTCACGCAAGATTGCACACTGCGTGCGCTGCGGAAAATGCAAGCCGGATTGCTGCGTGTACTATCCGGCACGCGGAATGTTCTACCATCCGCGAAACAAGAACCTCGCCATTGGATCGCTGATTGAGGCGCTGCTTTACGACGCGCAGCGCGAGCGCTCGACACACTTTGAGTTGCTGCGGCGGCTGGAGGAGGTCGCCGACCATTGCACGATCTGCCACAAGTGCCTGGCACCGTGCCCGGTGGATATCGACACGGGCGAGGTGAGCGTGCTGGAGCGCGAGATTCTCTCCGAGTGGGGATACAAGCACACGCCGCTGGCAACACAACTGACGCTGCAATACCTGGACAGCCGCTCGCCGGCCTTCAACCAACTCTTCCGCGCATCGGTGGTGCAACTGGGGGGCGCGGCGCAAAGGGTATTCAGCAAGCTGGCAGCGCCCTTCCAGCCAGCGGAAGGAGCTTCGGCGTTCTACCCTCTGCGGCTGCTGAGGTCTTCGGTTGCGCCGGTGCCGAGCCAGACGCTGCGCGACGTTGTGCCGGAGTGCGAAGCGGGGGAGGCGCTGGTATTCGAGGGCGAAAAGAACGGCCACTCGGATGAGCGCAGGACTGTCTTCTACTTTCCGGGCTGCGGTTCCGAGCGGCTGTACTCGGAGATTTCGATGGCGACCATCCACCTGCTGCTGAAGATGGGAACGCGGGTGGTTCTGCCGCCGCCATTCCTGTGCTGCGGCTTTCCGGCGCACGTCAACGCCAAGACGAGCCTGCACTCGCGGACAGTTCTGCGGGACACAATCCTATTCAGCCAGCTGAGGGCGATGTTTGCGTACCTGGACTTCGACGCGTGCATTGTTTCCTGCGGCACCTGCCGCGATGGGCTGACGCAGATGGATACGGCAAAGCTCTTTGGCCGGGTGGTGGACGTTGCGGGATATCTGCTGGAGCGCGGATTGCGATTGGAGGGTGAGGGTGAGTTTCTCTACCACGCGCCTTGCCATGACTCGCTGGACGGACGGGCGGAGAGCGTGCTGGCGCAGCTTGGCGGCTTCAGCAGGGTGCAAGCCGTTCCGCATTGCTGCTCGGAGGCGGGAACGCTCTCGCTTTCGCGCCCGGACATCACCGACTCAATGCTGCATCGTAAACGCGAAGCCTTTGCCGAGGTGATCGGCGAGGGCAAGGAGGGCACGGTGCTCACCAACTGCCCGGCCTGCGTGCAGGGCCTGGGCCGCAGCCGCGAGATGGGCGTGAGACCGCTGCATATTGCGGTGGCTCTAGCGGAGAAGCTCTCCGGGGCGGAGTGGAAGAGCGAGTTTGCGGAGATGGCGGCGAAGGCGACGGCAATCGCGTTCTAGGACGCTGGATGGGATGGGCGGTCTGCTCTCCCACCTTAACCGCGCAAAAGCGCGCGGCGAAGGTGGGGCACCCGCGGGAGTTCAAATACAACTTCACAAGCAAGTTCTGTTCCCCACATTCGCCCAACGGCAGGGCGGATGTGGGACGCCTGCCACCCGCGGGAGTATCAAAGCAAGTTCAAAAGACTAGCTGGGAGTTGGGACGGCGACGGCGGTGACAGGAAGTTCGATGAGAATTTCGAGGCCGTGGGGCTGGAGATTGCTGGCGGTGACACGTCCATTGTGGAACTTGACGGCTCCGCTGACGATGGAGAGTCCGAGGCCACAGCCGCCGGTGCTGGCGCCACGGGCGTCATCGACGCGGTAAAAGGGATTGAAAAGCTGCGGCAAGGCGGCTTCTGGAACGCCGGGGCCATCGTCGCGGACGGTGATGCTGGCGCGGCCCTGGCGGAGGGCAACCGAGACCTCGACGCGGCCATTGTCGCCGGAGTAGAAGATGGCGTTCCGCAATACGTTTTCAAAAGCGCTGCGCAGCATGTTCTCTTCGCCGGTCATGGTCAACTCGGAAGCGCTCTCATCGTAAATAATTTCCACGTTGGACTGGCTGGCTTCAAAGCGTGCGTCTTCGACGGCTTCCGAGATGACCTGATTGAGCGAGAGTGGGCCGGAAGCAGGCTTGAGCTGTCCGCTCTCGATGCGGGCGACGGTGAGAATCTGCTCGATCATTCCGTTGAGGCGCAGCAGTTCGACTTCGATGCGGGCAAGCATTTCGCCACGCTCGGGCTCCGGGGCGGTGGAGGCGAGCGAGAGGGCGACGCGGATGCGGGAGATGGGCGAGCGAAGATCGTGGGAGACGCCCATCAACATTCGTTTGTTGCTCTCGACGAGGTCACGAATTTCGCCGGCCATGGTGTCAAAGTCCTTGACGAGATCGGCAATTTCATCGCGGCGAGTGCTGCCGGAGAGTCCTGCGCGGGCCTCGAGGTTTCCGCGAGCAATGGCATGGGCGGCGTCGCGCAGGCGGAGAATGGGCCGGGTAAGGTACTGGGCGAGAGCCGCGCAGAGCAACGATGTGAGCAGCGAACTGAGGAGGATTGCGAAAAGCACGCTGACGGGCAGCCGGTTGTAGACCGGAGGAGCGAAGAACTCTCCGGCAAAGACGAAGGTGCGGCCCTTGTCATTGACGAGCTTTTCGACGATGAAGGTTCCGTTGCGAGCCTTGGAGATGCCCTCGTGCTGGAGGGCCTTCTGAATCGCCTGCATGGCGTCGGACGGCATCCACAGGCCGCTGAGCTCGTTCATCTGGTCGTCGAAGAGCCAGTATGCGGAGCGCTTCTCAAGGGCGATGCCGTGGAGAAGTTCGCGGAGACCGTCAGGGCCGCGGGTGGAATAGCGCCAGGTGGCGTAGCGGGCGAGGACGGGGACGGCGCGGCGCTCGGGCTGCACCCACCAGGGATGCTCAGGACCAAAGCTGGCATGAATGCCATAGGAGAGGAAGAGCATGATGCAGGTCTGGAGCACCCAGAAGGGGAGGAATATCTTCCAGAAGAGGCGGCTCTTCATTGGGGCACCTTGACGGCGAGGGCGTAGAAGTATCCGATGCCGCGGACGGGACGGATGCGTTCTTCGCCGCCGGGAACACAGCCGAGCTTTTTGCGAAGGCGGCTGACGTGAACATCCACGCTGCGGTCAAAGGCGCTGAGGGGACGGCCGAGAGCGGCCTGGGCAAGTTCCTCGCGGGTGACGACGGCTCCGGCGCGGCGGAGGAGAAGCTCGAGCATGTTGAACTCCGCGCCGGTTAGTTCAACCGCAATGGTGTTGCAAAGGGCGGTGCGGGAGAGCAGGGAGAGCGAGATATCGCCGACGGTGAGCGATTCGTCGCCGGCGGCGTCATTGTGAATCTCCAGCGAGCGGCGGAGGACGGCGCGAATGCGGGCGACGAGTTCGCGGGGATCAAAGGGCTTGGGAACATAGTCGTCGGCGCCGATTTCGAGGCCGAGAATGCGGTCCACGGCCTCACCACGGGCGGTAAGGAGGATGACCGGAACGCGGGACTGGGCGCGCAGGGCCTTGAGAAGCTCAAAGCCGGAGCCGCCGGGCAGCATCACGTCAAGGACGACCACGTCGTACTCGCCGGTGAGCGCGGCATCGAGGCCGGAGCGGTGGTCAAAGACGGCATAGACCTGAAAGCCCTCATTTTGCAGGAAGCGCTGGAGAAGGGAGACGAGGCCCTGATCGTCATCGACAATGAGTACACGGCTCATGCAGTCCATTTTGCTGGAGCGCGGGGCCGATGGCTGTGAATAACTGTTACGAATTGGGCCAGAATGGTTCACAAAAGTTTACGTTCCTTCACCGAGTCTTTACCCGGCGCGTACGGGTAAGGGTTCATGCTAAAGAGGGCGAAAAATGAGACACTTACCGAGACAATTTTTTCGCGCGAAGCAGTATGGAGGCACGATGAGGTTCCGCACCATTTTACTCCTTTCGATTTTATCCGTATTGGCGATAACGGCGTGCAACAAGCAGAGTCAGCAGGCGGCACAGGCGGCGGCGCGCAGCGCGGCCAATGCACCGGTTCCGGTGAGCGTGTCTCCGGTGCTGCGGCAGGATGTCCCGGTGATCCTGACAGGGCTGGGAACGGTGCAGGCCTACAACACGGTTACGTTGAAGACTCGCGTGGACGGACAGATTATGACGGTGAATTTCCGGGAGGGACAGGAAGTTCACAAGGGAGAGCTGCTTGCGGTGATTGACCCGCGGCCTTACGAAGTGGCGCTGGAGACGGCGAAGGCGAACCTGGCGCGCGACCAGGCGCAACTGAATACGGCGAAGGCAAACCTGAACCGCTCGCGGGCATTGCTGGCGGCGGGCGTGGTGGCGCAGCAGGACTTTGATACGCAAGAGGCCTCGGCCGGGCAGTTTGCAGGCACGGTGCAGGCGGACCAGGCGGCGATTGATAACGCCAAGCTGAACCTGGTGTACACGCGGATCACTTCTCCGCTGGACGGGCGTATTGGATTGCGCCTGATCGATCCGGGCAACATGGTGCATGCGACCGACACCAACGGAATGCTGGTGGTGACGCAGATGCGTCCGATTGCCGTGATCTTTACGCTGCCGGAAGACCAACTGCCGCAGGTACTGACGCAGAGCCACAAAGGCACGTTGAAGGTGGACGCCTACAGCCGCGACGACCAGACGATGGTGGCCAGCGGCAAGCTGGAGACGGTGGACAACCAGATTGACGTTACGACCGGAACCGCCAAGCTGAAGGCCGTGTTTGACAACAAGGATGGGGCGCTGTGGCCGAACCAGTTCGTGAACATCCACATGCAGATTTCGACGGCGAAGGGAGTGCTGGTGGTTCCGATGGCGGCGATCCAGCGCGGCCCGGACGGTAATCTGGCGTACGTTGTGGGAGCCGACAAGAAAGTGACAATCCAGCCGGTGACGATTGCGCTGACGCAGGGCAACCTGGCGCTGGTCTCCGATGGACTGCAAGAGGGACAGCAGGTGGTGACGGAGGGCCAGGACAAACTGCAGGCCGGGAGCCTGGTGGCTCCGAAGACCCCTGTTGCGCCGAGGAACTCGGCACCGGCAAACGCCCAGGAAGCGCCAAAGACCGGGCCACAGGGAAAGAACGCACCCAAGACGGCTGAGAGAATTCCGGAGACACGGCGCACGGCAGAGAATTTTGGAGGCAAGCGATGACCTTGTCGCGGCCGTTCATCCTGCGGCCGATTGCAACTTCACTGCTGATGATTGCCCTTCTGCTGGTGGGGCTGGTGGCCTACGAGCAGCTACCGATTTCGGCGCTGCCGCAGGTGGATTATCCGACGATCCAGATTGCCACGTTCTATCCGGGAGCAAGCCCGGAGGTGGTGGGATCAAGCATTACGGCGCCGCTGGAGCGGCAGTTCGGCCAGCTCCCCGGGCTGAGCCAGATGACCTCGAGCAGCACATTCGGCAGCTCGGTCATCACCCTGCAATTCAACCTGGACGAGAGCATTGACGTGGCCGAGCAGGAGGTGCAGGCGGCGATCAACTCGGCGGGAACATATTTGCCAGCCGACCTGCCGAACCCTCCGATCTACAACAAGGTGAATCCGGCCGACCCGCCGATTCTGACGCTGGCGCTGACCTCGGACAGCTTGCCGCTGTCGAAGGTGCAGGATCTTGCCGACACGTCGTTTGCGCAGAAGATTTCTCAATTGCCGGGAGTTGGACTGGTATCGCTGAGCGGCGGACAGAAGCCCGCGGTGCGCATCCAGGCAAATCCGACGGCAATGGCTTCCTACGGCATCAGCCTGGAACAGCTGCGGACGACGCTGGGACAGGTGAACGTGGACCTGGCCAAGGGACAACTGGACGGAACGCGGCAGACGTACACGATCAACTCGAACGATCAGTTGTACACGGCGGAGCAGTACCGCGACATCGTGATCGCCTACAAGAACGGCGCTCCGGTGCGGTTGAGCGACGTGGCCAACACGGTTGACGGGGTTGAGAACGCGGGCCAGGCGGCCTGGATGGATACGACTCCGGCCGTGGTGATGAACATTCAACGCCAGCCGGGCGCGAATACGATCAAGGTGGTGGACAGCATCAAGCTGCTGCTGCCGCGGTTGCAGGCGGCGCTGCCGGCTTCCGTAAAAGTGAAGGTGCTGACGGACAGAACGGTTACGATTCGCGCCTCGGTGGGCGACGTGCAGTTCTCGATGATGCTGACGATTGCGCTGGTTGTGATGGTGATCTTCCTCTTCCTGCGCACGCTGGCGGCAACGGTGATTCCGAGCGTGGCGGTGCCGCTGTCGATTGTGGGCACGTTCGGCGTGATGTACCTGCTGGGCTACTCGCTGGACAACCTCTCGCTGATGGCGCTGACGATCTCGACGGGCTTTGTGGTGGACGATGCGATTGTGATGATTGAAAACATCGACCGCTACATTGAACAGGGACTGCCACCACTGGAAGCGGCTCTGCGCGGAGCGGGACAGATTGGCTTCACGATTCTGTCGCTGACCGTTTCTCTGATCGCCGTGCTGATTCCGCTGCTGTTCATGGGCGACATTGTTGGACGGCTGTTCCGCGAGTTTGCGGTGACGCTGAGCGTGGCCATCCTGATGTCGGCGTTTATTTCACTGACGCTGACGCCGATGATGTGCTCGCGGCTGCTGAAGCAGAAGACGAACGAAAAGCACGGACGCTTGTACGACTGGAGCGAAGCCGCGTTCAACAACACGATTGCGTTCTACGGGCGCACGCTGACCTGGGTTCTGCGGCACCAGACAGCCACGCTGGTGGTAACGGTTGCGACGCTGGGGCTGACCTTCCTGCTGGCATACACGGTGCCCAAGGGATTCTTCCCGGTGCAGGATACGGGCGTGATCCTGGGCATTTCGGAGGCTCCGCAATCGGTTTCCTTTGAAGCGATGAAAGGCTTGCAGCAGCAGCTGGCGCGCTCGATTTTGCAGGACCAGGATGTGGAGAGCTTGTCGTCTTTCATTGGGATTGACGGCGTGAACACGACGGCTAACTCAGGACGCATCCAGATCAACCTGAAGCCGCGGGAGAAGCGCTCGGCCAGCGCAACGGAGATCATTGCGCGCTTGCAGGACAAGCTGGCAGCGGTCTCCGGCATAACGCTGTACATGCAACCGGTGCAGGATTTGACGGTGGAAGACCGGGTGAGCCGGACGCAATACCAGTACTCGCTGGAATCAGCGGACGCAGGCGAACTGGCCGTGTGGACCGACAGGCTGGTGACAAAGCTGAAGGCGGTTCCAGGTTTGAGAGACATCGCCACCGACCAGATGAACGCCGGACTGGCAGCGCAACTGGTGGTGGACCGGGACTCGGCGTCACGGCTGGGCGTGGATATGACGTCGATCGACAATACACTGTACGACGCCTTCGGGCAGCGGCAGGTTTCGACAATCTTCACGCAGTTGAACCAGTACCACGTTGTGCTGGAAGTCGATCCAAAGTTCAGGGACGACCCGGACGCGCTGAAGCAGATTTACGTGGCCTCGGCGACGGGACAGATGGTTCCGCTGGGCTCGTTCTCGCACTTTGAAACGCAGCCGTCATCGCTGGCATCGAACCACCAGGGACAGTTCCCATCCGTCACATTGTCATTCAACGTGGCGAAGGGAGTTTCGCTGGGACAAGCAGTGAAGGATTTGAAGCAGGCACAGTCCGAGATTGGAATGCCGCCGAGCGTGCATGGCAGCTTCCAGGGCACGGCCAAGGCGTTCCAGGGCTCGCTGGCTAACGAGGGCTGGCTGCTGCTGGCGGCCATCGTTACGGTGTACATTGTGCTGGGCGTGCTGTATGAGAGCTACATTCATCCGGTGACGATTCTCTCAACGCTGCCTTCGGCGGGAGTGGGCGCGATCATTGCGCTCTACCTGCTGCACATGGACCTGAGCGTGATCAGCCTGATCGGCATTATTCTGCTGATCGGCATCGTAAAGAAGAACGCGATCATGATGATCGACTTTGCGCTGGAGGCGGAACGCAACGAGGGCAAGTCGCCGTACGACTCTATCTACGAGGCGTGCCTGCTGCGCTTCCGTCCGATCATGATGACGACCATGGCTGCGCTGTTCGGCGCGGTTCCACTGGCGTTCGGCAGCGGCACAGGCTCCGAGCTGCGGCGGCCGCTGGGCGTGACGATTATCGGCGGACTGCTGTTCAGCCAGATCCTGACGCTGTATACGACTCCGGTGGTGTACCTGTGGTTTGAACGTCTGGGTGCGGCGCTGAGCAGGATTCGCGGCGATGCGACGGAGCCGGGCGCAACAACGGCAACGCCGGTGGCGGAGACACAGGGATGAGCAGCATCAGCGAACCGTTTATCAAGCGTCCGATTGCGACCACGCTGCTGACGTTTGCACTGCTGCTGGCGGGCGGGCTGGCGTATTTCCAGCTTCCGGTGTCATCACTGCCACAGGTTGATTTTCCGGTGATCTCGATTGGCGCAGCGCTGCCGGGAGCGAGTCCGGAGACGATGGCATCGTCGGTAGCGACCCCGCTGGAAAGGCAGTTTGGGCGGATTGCGGGCGTGAACCAGATGACCTCGACGAGCCAGCAAGGCTCGACCAGCGTGACGCTGCAATTTGACCTGAATCGGAATATTGACGCGGCGGCGCGCGATGTACAGGCGGCCATCAACGCGGCGCGCGGACAACTTCCGGCGAACCTGCCGAGCAATCCAAGCTATCGCAAGGTGAATCCGGCGGACGCGCCAATTCTAATTCTGGGTTTGCAATCGGATGCGCTGACGCTGGACCGGCTATACGACGTGTGCGACTCCATCCTGTCGCAGAAACTGGCGCAGGTGGAGGGCGTGGGACAGGTGTTCGTGGGCGGCTCGTCGCCGCCGGCAGTGCGGATCGAAGCGAATCCGCTGCTGCTGAACAACCTGAACGTAGGGCTGAACCAGATTGCCACGGCGGTCAACAACCAGAATCCGAACCGGCCCAAGGGGTCGATCTCCGACGCGCAACACACATGGGCGATTACGGCGAACGACCAGCTCTCAAAGGCGGCGCAGTACAGGCCGATCATTGTTGCGTACCAGAACGGCGCACCGGTGCGTCTGGGCGACGTGGCCGACGTGCGGGACTCGGTGCAGGACACGCACAACGCGGGCAACATGAACGGGAAGCCGGCGGTGATGATGATCGTCTTCCGGCAGCCGGGGGCAAATATTATCGCCACGGTGGACCGTGTGAAAGCGCTGCTGCCGCAGTTGCAGGCATCGATTCCGGCCTCTGCGCACTTGCAGGTCATGCTGGACCGCACGACGACGATCCGCGCCTCGGTACACGACGTGGAATACACGCTGATGATTTCCGTGGCGCTGGTGGTGATGGTGGTGTTCCTTTTCCTGCGGAATTTGCGGGCCACGTTCATCCCGAGCATCGTTGTGCCGCTGTCGATTGTGGGAACGTTCGGAGTGATGTACCTGTTCCACTACTCGATCGACAACCTGTCACTGATGGCGCTGACGATTTCGACAGGCTTCGTGGTGGACGACGCCATTGTGGTGATTGAGAACATCATGCGGCATGTGGAAGCCGGCATGACTCCGATGCAGGCGACACTGCTGGGAGCCAAGGAAATCGGCTTCACTGTGGTGACGATCAGCCTGTCGCTGATCGCGGTGTTCATTCCAATTCTGCTGATGGGCGGCATCGTGGGAAGGCTGTTCCACGAGTTCGCGGTCACGCTTTCGGCGGCGATCCTGGTGTCACTTGTAGTTTCACTGACGACCTCCCCGATGCTGTGCGCGCGGCTGCTGCGCAGCCAGAAGGAAGAAAAACACGGTGCGCTCTATCTCTGGAGCGAACGCGGCTTCCAGGGGATGAACAACGGCTACGCACGGTCGCTGCACTTTGTGCTGAAGCACAAGCGGATCACGCTGGTGACGCTGATACTGACCATTGTGCTGAATTTCTACCTGTTCATCATTGTGCCCAAGGGCTTCTTCCCGCAGCAGGACACGGGACGCGTCGGCGGCGGCCTGGTGGCCCAGCAGGACATCTCCTTCAATGGACTGCACACGAAGATCGATGAGTATGTGAGCATCATCCGCAAAGACCCGGCGATTGAAAACATCATCAGCTTTGCGGGGAGTTCGACATCGGCAAACAACGCGGGACGCATGTTCATGACGTTGAAGCCGCTGAACCAGCGCGACGTATCGAGCGACGGAATGATCGCGCGGCTGCGTCCGAAGCTGGCGAAAGTGGCGGGAGCATCGCTGTTTCTGCAATCGGCGCAGGAGTTGCAGATCGGCGGGCGCATGTCCAACGCGCAATATCAATACACGCTGCAAAGCGACAACCTGGCGCTGCTGAACGACTGGGCTCCGCGATTGCTGGCAAAGATGCAAACGCTGCAGCAGTTGAAGGAAGTCAACAGCGACCAGCAGATTCACGGGTTGCAGATGGACGTGACGGTGGACCGCGACGCGGCGGCGCGGCTGGGAGTGAGTTCGGCGCTGGTGGATAACGCGCTGTACCAGGCCTTTGGACAGGCGATTGTTTCGACGATCTACCGGCCCCTGAACCAGTACCGCGTGGTGATGGAGATGGACCCGCAACTGAATCACTCGCCGGACGTGCTGGACACGGTGCGGGTGAAGTCGCGCACGGGAGTGGCCGTGCCGCTTTCAGCGTTTGCGAAGTTCGGGCCATCGAGTACTCCGCTGAGCGTGAATCACCAGGGACTGTTCCCGGCGATTACGCTGTCATTCAACGTGGCGACGGGCATTTCACTGGGCGAGGCGACACGCATCATCGAACAGGCACAGCAGGAAATCGGGATGCCCTCGGTGATTCACGGAAGCTTCCAGGGCACGGCGGCAGCGTTTCAGGACTCTCTGAAAAACGAGAAGTGGCTGATCCTGGCGGCGCTGATTTCGGTTTACATGGTGCTGGGCATTCTTTATGAAAGCCTGATCCATCCCCTGACGATCATCTCGACGCTGCCTTCGGCGGGAGTGGGAGCCATGCTGGCGCTGCTGCTCTTCCACACCGACCTGAGCGTGATCGCGATTATCGGCGTGATTCTGCTGATTGGCATTGTGAAGAAGAACGCGATCATGATGATCGACTTTGCCCTGGATCAGGAGCGCAACCATGGCAAGAGCAGCGAGGATGCGATCTTCCAGGCGTGCATCATGCGCTTCCGTCCCATCATGATGACTACGATGTCAGCCATGCTGGGGGCAGTGCCGCTGGCGCTGGGGACGGGCACAGGCTCAGAGCTGAGGCGGCCGCTGGGTATTGCGATTGTCGGCGGCCTGATGTTCAGCCAGTTGCTGACGCTCTATACGACGCCGGTTGTGTACCTCTACCTGGACAGATTGCAACTGTGGCTTCAGGGGCGGAAGAAGGCTCCGGTGGCGGCCACGGGGGATGCGCTTCCCTCTCCGAGCATGTAGGGCAATTTCCGGGATGCTACATCCTGCTCTCCCACCTTTGCCGCGCAAAAGGCGCGCGTCGAAGGTGGGGCGCCCGCGAGAGTTCAAGAGCAGATTCAACAGCAAGTTCACAATCCATCGAAGACAATTCAGCGTTCGAGAGGAAGCAGCGCCCCGGTGAGCGTTCCGTCAGGGTCGCTCAACAGTTGCGCGCACAGTTGCGCGAGCTTCTGCGGCGCAAGCCAGCGAGCAGGGTCAGCGGCGGGCATGGAGGCGCGATTGGCGGGGGTGTTGATGGTTCCGGGCAGAATGGCATTGATGGTGACGTCGAAGTAGCGGTTCTCCAGGGCTGCTGACTGGACGAGCGCATGGAGCGCGGCCTTGGTGGCGACATAGGCGGAAAGGTTGGGCTGAGGCTGGGCGGCTGCGAGGCTGCCGATCATAACGATGCGTCCGTAGCGGCGCTCCCGCATAGGCCCAAGCACGGCGCGCAGAAGATGAAAGGCGGAGTTCAGGTTGGCATCGACAAGCCGGCCCCACTCCTGATCCGAAAGTTCATGCAAGGCTCCGAAGGCGAAGCCGCCCACGGTGTGCACGACGCCGTCGATCCGGGAGAATTTTTCAATCACCGCCTGGATGGCCGCGGCGGCGCCCGCCGAGGTAGAGAGATCCGCGGGGACGGGTAAAAATCCCGCTGCCTGCGCCACGGAAGGGGCCTCGGCGCGGTCGGCTCCGGCGACTGTGGCTCCCAGGGATAAGAGATGCTGCGCTACGACGCTGCCCAGGGCGCCATGCGCCCCGGTTACGAGAATGACTTTGTCTTTCACACGAACCTCCGCCCCAAAAAGGGGCTGAGCGCCACCTGTGCGATTCGATCCCGCTTGATTAGATGCAAAGCAGAAAAGGAGGGCAGCCGAAGCTGCCCTCCGGTGCGGAAACCCGCTTAGAAGGTGAAGGTGGCGGCGAGGTCGAAACGGCGATTGGAGGTGCCCGAAGAGAATGGGCCACCGGCAAGGCTGTTCGACTTTCCGAAGCTGCTGGATGAGAGATTTCCAGTAGGCGCGCCGGGGTTCCAGGTGTTGAAGAGATTGCGCGCCATGGCGGAGAGGGTGAGGTTGTAGCGGCGCGTGGTATTGGCGGCGCCGAAGAGATTTCCCATGCCGCCAGGACGCCCGAATCCACCTCCCGGGGGGCCTCCGCGCCCGCCACCGCCTCCACCGTGCTGTCCTCCGGCATCGGGGCTGGCAGCGAGGGGCTTTTTGGTGTCAGCGCCGAAGCCGAAGGTCTTGGAGACACGCAGATTCACCTGGACATTCGCGGGGCCTTTTCCATAGTTGACCGGAATGCGCTTGTCCGTGGGAGCGGGATTGAGGTTGAAGCAGCCGTACTGGTTGGAGACCACTCCCACGGGCAGCGGGCCGGAGGCGCAGGCAGTGGAGAAGGATGGACGGTCATTGATGAACGAGTCGGAGTTGTTATCAGTCCCGGTGGTGATGTTGAAGGGCGCGCCGGTGTTGGCGATGACGAAGGGGCTGATGCGGATGTTGTGCGCAAGCGAGGCGGTTCCGCTGAGGAAGAGGCGGTTGCGGACATCGAACGAAGCCCGGCCGTAGTCGTCCGTCAGGCGGACGGAATTCGATGGATTGCTGGAGGGCCCGGCGGTGTCGCTGTTGGCGTAGCCGAGAGCGTAGAAGCCCATCAGGGAGAACTTCTGCGAGACGCGGATCTGCACGTTGGTGATCAATTGGTTCTGCTTGAAGATGGCTTCGGAGTTGTACTGGTAGATGTTTCCAGCGGCAGGGTTGTAGGCCGCCGCGTACGGAGCGTTGGCATTGATCAGATCGAGTTGATGAAGACCGCGCGAGTTGAGATAGGTGAAGGAGACGGTTCCTATTTTTCCAAGCTGCTGCTCAAGACTGGCCGCGACCTGCATGGTGTAAGGCGCGTGCAGATTGGGATTGATCTGGTAAACCGTGGGCGTGGAAGTGCCGCTGCCCAAATTGCAATTTGCGCTGTTGACGATGAAGGAGGTCGGCTGTCCGGAGGCATCATAGCCGCCTGCCGGGCATTTGATTGCGCCGTTGTAGATGGTCTGCTGCTCGGTGACGCCATTGAGCCGCTGGGCTTGCAAGACGAGGTCCGAGGTGAAGCGGTCGTAGAAGAGTCCGTAGCCAAGACGAAGGACGGTCTTGGGCACGCTCTTGGCGCGGGCGAGTCCCCAGGAGAGGCCAAGGCGCGGCGCGAAGTCAGCCTTGTTGGAGATGCTGGATTGCGATTCGAAGCGCAGGCCGTAGCTGAGGGTGAGGTTGGGACGAAGCTTCCAATCGTCCTCGGCGTAAAGGCCGACGTCGGCAAAGGAAATCTGGGCGCTCGGGGAGCCGCTGACAATCGTAATCTGCGAGGGAGTGCCCGCCAAATAGTCCGCGAGCGCGGTATAAGTGACCGTTCCATTGAAATTGTTGTTGGCGACGTTGGTGTCCTGCGAGGCACGGAGGCGGCCACCGAACTTGACGAAGTGTTTGCCGACCGACCAGGAGGTGTAGTTCTGAAGTTCGTAGCGGTTGATGGTGTCGGTGGTCTGGCCGAGAGGATTGCCGCCGGAGTTGAACTCACCGGGCACGTTAATGGCGGCGACACCGGACTGGTTGGCAAGCTGCGAGGTGTCATCGCGAATGAACTGGAAGCGCGTCTCATTGATGAGATGTGAGCTGAGCACCTGGGTGTCGCTGACTTGCAGGGTCTGCTGCGTTTCATGAAATCCGTAGGCACGTGAAGCGAGGGTGAATGCGCCGATTCCCTGGTTCAGCTCGTCATTCTTCAGGTACTGGTAGCGGGCGGTCAGGGTGTTGGTGGGCGTCACCTGCCAGTCGATGCGCGGGCTGAGGTTGGTGCGGGTTTCCGGGGCTGGCACGGCCTGGGTGAAGAAGATTGGCTTTCCGGCGGAGTCCGCCTGCGTGGCGGCGTCGATGGCGGAGAGCTCGTTGATGTCACGGCGCTCCAGGTTGAAGAACACGGAGAGCTTCTTGTTGATGGCTCCGCTTACGTTTCCGCTGTAACGCTCGCTATGGTAGGGCGGAATCGCGGTGAGGACGTAGGGATTGCGGGAGTTGAGAGCCGAGTTGTTCTCATTGAACATGAGCTGGCCGTGCCACTTGTCTGAGCCAGGCTTGGTGAAGACTTCGACGCGACCGAAGCCGGGGCGATCATACTCGGCGGAGAAGGGATTCTGATTGATGCGGACTTCGCGAATGGCGGACTTGGGCGGCAGAGTCCCGTTGGAAAATCCGTCGATATAGATCTGGCCGCCGTTGGGGCCCGCGGAGGGACCGGCAAGGGCGAGAAGGTCCTGCTCGAGCTCGTCGGGATCGTCGGAGAGCGCTTCGAGATCCTTCTCCTTGAGCACGGTGGCGCTGGCATTGTTCTCCGGGCTGACATCGACGGTTGCGGTTTCACTTTCGACGGTGACCTGCTCTGCCTTGGCGGCGATGCTGAAGGCAATGTCGAGCTGCTGCGACTGGCCTGCCGCGATGATGACGTTGGGCATGGTGTAGAGGGAGAATCCGGCAGCTGTGGCGGCGACCGTTGCGGTTCCGGCGGGCAGGCCACGGACAAAGTAGTTGCCCTGCTTGTCACTGACGGTTTTCTGCACAGAGCCATCGGCGGAGGTGACGGTAACGGAGGAGCCGATGATGACCGCGCCAGAGGGATCGGTAACCTGTCCATGAAGCGCGCCGGTGTTCTTTGGAGCCTGCGCAAATGCCAATCCCGCCAGCATGGCGAGGAGAAAACAGAGAATCGGAAAGCGTTGATAAGTGACCAATTTCATAAGCTCCTGCAATCGAAAAGTGCAGCCGTGAAGTGAACTGGGGTTCCCTGTTTACTGCTGGTCTCCGCCGGGAGCGCTGGCGAGCGACCACGGGGTGAGGAAGGATTGCACTCCTTCGCCGGTTGGTGAAGCGGTGAGCATAGGCTCGACTCCGCCGAGCAAGGTGATGGCTACGGGCGGCTGCGCCGAGGAGCCCTGGGTGCTGACAATCATGACGGCCTCACCCTTCTGGAGATCGGCGAGCACGGCGGCGGGAAGACGGGCGAGCATCTGGTTCAGGTCTCCGCCACGGGGACGGGCGGCGTCGGACGCGGCTCCAGCGGCGGGTGCGGCGGCGGCTGGAGAGCTGATGCCCTTCATGCGCATGGCGAGGCCCTGCGCAAGCTGGGGAGGAAGCTTCTTCATCTGCGAGTCAGCGGTGATCCTGACACTGACGGGCTTCCTGGTCGCGAGGTCCTGCACGGTCAGCGTGCCCTGCGCGGAATCGACGGCGGTGACAAGGCCGGCGATGTTGCGGAAGGTTCCGGCAACGATCTCTTCGGCGGCAAGCTGAGTGCCATCGTCGTTCTTGTTGCCCCGGGCGCGCAGTTGGTCACCCGGATGAATGTCATCGAGCTTGGCGGCGGTTGCGTCCTCCCACTTGACGGAGTCAGGAGCGTAGCGCTTGCAGGTGGTTTTCGGAGTTGTGGTGACGACGACTGTCTTGGCACCGACCGTAAGGGTTACGGTTCCCGCGCTGGCGTCAACCTGTTTGACGAGGCCGCCAACACCGCGCTTCTGCCAGTCGAGCAACTCCTGCTGCTTGAGCTGGGCGATATCCTGCTGCTTCATGACGGCAATGGCAGAGGCGACGATGGCTTTGCCGTCATCGGCGAGCTTGCCGCGCACGAGCACGCGGTCGCCAGCCTGGAGATCGGCAAGCTGGATGGGAGTCGCGCTCTTGGGATCGGACTGGCCGGCGGCGAAGCGGAAGAGGCGAGCGCCGGGTTGAATCTCAACCATGATCACAGCGCCCTGGTCAGTGGCGAGCGACAACCACCTGCCAGTAATTTTCTGGATGGAACCAAGCTGCTTGACTCCGGCAGGGGCCGGAGCGCCAGCCTGGGCAAAGAGTGGGGCGCAGGCTACGGCGGCCAGCAGAAATGCGGCAAAACCCAGGAAAGCAATCTTCTTCATGCGAGATCTCCGACTTGGACTTTCGTCAGCTCCAACAATGGGTCTATTTCTTTGTACCGCACGGCAAAGGGTGCGGATGTTGCGTTTTGTTTCGTTGCGTAACGTTTCTGCAATCTTCTATTTACAATCGGGAACAGGCGCTTTTCAGGATCGCATATCCAGCGGTTGGGAGGCGCCGATTTTCTTATCCGGCGCTGCTGGACTCCGCGAGCAGAACAGCGCGGGAAGAGTGATGCGAAACATGGGATGAGCACCTGTTTGGATAGGAGATAGAGAGCGCTCCAGGGGTTGTCATCGCTTTCGCTTATGCCCCCTATCAAAACTTTCAATGTGATGATTTTTGGTTTTAAATTGTCGCTACCGACATCTGCCATTAACCTAATACTTGCAAAGCAAATCAAAGCCTCGCCCAACCCCTTTCGAGGAGATTCATGTCGAACGAATTGCGCAACTTTTTGACGCTTACATACGATGAGCTTGAAGAACTCAATCTGAAAGCTAAGGAACAGCGGAAGAACCGTGTTGCCATTGACACGATCAAGGAAGAACGGCTCAAGTATCTGAAGGACGAAAAGCGCATCAAGGCCGTGACCGTGATGTTCAGCGATCTGGAAGGCCGCCTTCACCTGCTCGACTACGACAAGAAGTTCCTGTTGGGAAGCTACGACAACCTGACGTTCGATGGCTCCTCGATCCGTGGATTCACGGCGCAGCACGAGAGCGATCTGCGGCTGGGCCTGGACTGGTCGGCTTTCTACTGGGTGCCCTCCGACGTCTTCGGCACCGGCAAAGTGATGATCTTCGGCGAAGTCATCGACAAGCACGGCAAGCCTTACAGCGGCGACATTCGCGGCGTGCTGAAGAGCTATGCCGACGAGCAGTTCAAGAGCAACGGCTACACGCTGAATGCAGCGAACGAAATTGAAGGATTCCTGTTCAACGGCAAGGAAGCCGAGCAGGACTACTACAAGACGCTGAAGTTCGAGTACGTGGACGGCGGCGGATATTACCACTCCCTGCCGGGCGATCCGCTGCGCACCTTTATTGACACAGCGGCGGAAGTGCAGCGCGCGATGGGTTTCCAGAATGAGAAGGATCACCCGGAAGTTGCGCCCTCACAATTTGAAATCAACTACGGCTACGGCGATGTGGTTGCAGCCGCCGACCAGATCCAGCTCTACAAGCTGATCTGCCGCCAGGTTGCGAACAACATGGGCTACACCGCGAGCTTCCTGCCGAAGCCGGTGGTTGGCGTGAACGGCAGCGGCATGCACACCAACGTTTCGGTGAGCAAGGCCGGCAAGAACCTGTTCTGGGATCCGAAGGGCCTGGAGAAGGTCAGCACGTTTGCATGGGAGTTTGTAGACCGCATCCTGACCGCAGGCAATGACATCTGCCTGATTCTGAACCCGAGCGTCAACGCATACCGCAGACTGGATCCGCACTTCGAAGCTCCGAACCAGCTCAAGGCTTCGGCGATCGATCGCGGTTCGATGGTTCGCATTCCGATCGGCAACGAGCGCAGCGCGCGCATCGAAGTCCGCGCCGTTGCGCCGGACGCGAATCCCTACCTGGTGCTGCACTCGGTCTTCAAGACGGGCATCGACGGAGAGATTGCGAAGATCGACAATCTGCGCCAAGCTCACCGCTACCTGCCGGACAACATCTACTCGGCACTCGACCTGTTCCGCGGCTCGGAGTGGGTTGGCAAGATGATGGGCGACGACGTGAAGGAGCGCTATGCGGAGCTGAAGCAGAATTCCGCCGACCGCTGCCCGCGCCTGCTGGGAACGATTGTGAAGCCTGAGGAAGTCCAGTTCCACCACGCGGTTTATAACCAGTTCCTGTGGAACCACTTCTAAACTGCTGTTGCAGGCGTGAAGCTCAGTTACAGAAAGAGGCTCCGGCGCAATGCCGGGGCCTCTTTTTCTTGCGCTAAGGGCGCAGCGCAGGGCTGCTACAAATCTTCCGTGCCGGGCTGCGGCGTCTCGTCGAGGCCAGCGAGGTAGGTCGCCATCGCAACTCCGCAACCTTTGTGGCAGTGGAGACAGACGCGGGCGCCGCAGGGGAGCGCCGCAGGCGGGCGCTGGCAGTTGGAAGCGCCGAAGCCGTCGCCCGCGGAGTCGTGCTGTTTGGCCGTGCCCATCAATTAAGCCTAATCGCCGTGATGGGAGTTCGTCCATTCCGGGGTTCGCAGAACGGTGCAGAGGAACTTACTCGCCGTCGGCGGAGGGATCGTCAGGTGGACGCTCCGGCGGGAGAATGATGCCCTCGCCGCGGGAGGAAAACTGCTGGCGGCCCGGAGGCGCAGGCGCTTTGGCGGCTCCGCGATAGGCGTAAATGATGGCAAGCAGTGGCGGCGCAAGCAAGACGCCCCAGAACGGAATGAGAATCCCCAGCAGAAGCGGGGTCAGCAGAGAGGCCCAGAAGGGCACGCGATTCTGCCGGCGCATGAGGAAGGGCTGGAGGAGGAGTCCGTCAAAGATGGCGATGGCGGCGTAGGCTGCGAGGAAGTAGAACCAGCGCGAGATGGGAGCTCCGGTGAATAGCATGGCCATCGCGGGACCGAAGAGCGCCAGCAGCGGCCCGAAGTGGGGAATGAACTGCAACCCCGCTGCCACGAAGGCCCAGAATGGCGCCCACGGCACGTTGAGCCAGCGCAGGGCAGCCCACCACAGCAGGCCGACGATCAGGCAGTCATAACACTGCGCCACGAGCCAGCGGCGCAGGGCTCCCAAGGTAACATTGGCGTGATACTGAAAGTGCATGCTCAACCGTTCAATCCCTCCCAAACCAATGCTACACTGTCAGTAATCCACCCGGATTTGAGAGTGTGCGATGAAATTTGGCGTAATTATCTTCCCGGGAAGCAATTGCGATCACGACGCCTACTGGGCCTTCAAAGAGGTCTGCGGGCAGCCCGCGGCGATGCTCTGGCATGACTCGCATGATCTTGAAAACTCGGACGTTATCATTGTTCCGGGGGGCTTCGCGTATGGCGATTATCTGCGCACCGGGGCGATTGCGCGCTTCTCTCCGATCATGCAATCGGTGAAGCGCTTTGCCGATTCCGGCGGGTTGGTGATGGGCATTTGCAACGGATTCCAGATTCTGTGCGAGGCGCACCTGCTGCCGGGCGTTCTGCTGCGCAACAAGAGCTTGAAGTACATCTGCAAACCGGTCCACCTGCGCCTGGAAAACACCGCGACTCCCTTCACCCACGGGTTGACGGCGGGAGAGGTTCTGGAGATTCCCATTGGGCACGGCGAGGGCAACTATTTCTGCGATGAGAGCACCCTGGCGCAACTGCACAAGAATGAGCAGGTGATCTTTCGCTATGCCACGCCCGCGGGTGAAATCACGGCAGAAGCAAATCCGAACGGCTCGCTGGACAACATTGCCGGCATCTGCAATGAAGGACGCAATGTGCTGGGCATGATGCCGCATCCTGAGCGCGCCAGTGAGAACGTGCTGGGCATGCAGGACGGATTGAAACTGCTGCGCGCCCTGGTAGACAGCGCCGCCGTACATCAGTAGACAAATGCATCCTCGCAAACCACAATCCGGCACGGCGATTCCGAAGCAGGCTCTCGACGAAGCAGAGTTGGGCAGGCGCGACGGCGAGTTGCTGAAAATTGTGGACAACTGGCTGGAGCGCGCCAACCAGCGTGGCGGCGAACACATTGCGTGCCGCAAGGGCTGCGCGCAATGCTGCATTGGAGTGTTTGCCATTGACCGTCTGGACGCTCTGCGCCTGCAACGCGGGCTGAACGAGCTGGCGGATTCCGACCTGGAACGGGCACAGCGGGTTCTGCAACGGGCGGCGGAGTCGCTGGAGCGGAACGTGGATTACTTCCCCGGCGACATGGAGACTGGAATCCTGGACGAGACTCCCGAGGCGCAGGAGATATTCGAGGAGTTTGCCAATGACGAGGCCTGCCCTGCCCTCGATCCGACGACGCTCACCTGCGACCTGTACGAGCATCGCCCGATGACCTGCCGGGTTTATGGGCCTCCAGTCCGCACCGAAGGCGGGCTGGGCGTGTGCGAGTTGTGCTTCACCAAGGCGAGCGCGGAAGAGATTGTGGCAGCGGAAGTGCCTCTGGAAGGCCAGGACGCCGAGGCTGCGCTGAACCGGGAGCTGGAGCGCTCGGTTGGCGGCGGCAAGACGATTGTCGCGTTCGCCCTGCTCGGGGCCTAGCCAGCCGCACTCGGTCGGCATCCCGCAGTGTTGAATTTTCGATATTCCCAACCGGCTCTACTTCAAGACAGTTGTTTTGTTGGCGCGGTCCACGGCGTCGGAGAGTTCGTTGCGGGCAGCGGAGAGTTCGCTGTTCTTCGCATCGATCTGGCGTCCCAGGCGGCTGAATTCTTCGTTTTGCTGGGCGCGGTTGGGGTCGCCATAGATCATGGAAGTCCGCAGCGAGCTTCGCTGTTTTTCCAGATCGCTCACCTCGCCCTGGAGGGTCTGAACCCGCTGGTTGAGTTCGTTGATGCGCCGCTGCACGAGGGCGCGTTCGCTGTCTGCCGGCTGCGAGCGGTCAGCGGCGGGCTTAACGGCAGGCTTGGCCGCCGCCTTATCGGGCTGCTCCGGAGGCGCGTTATCGGCGCGCGAATCGATGTCGGCGTTGGTGATGACGCGCTTGGCATGGGGATGATCCTGGGCCTCGCGCTGCGCCCGCGCGACGTCTCCCAGCGATTGCGCCAGAAGCGCCTGCGTACAGCACACAAAGAGCGCAATGCCGATCCATCTCATGAGGTTCTCCAAGGATGGAGGAAATTCTAGTCCATTCGGGAGCAGAGAAGCCTTAGTTTTCTTCTCATTCCTCACACTTTCGTAATTGCCGCCAAGGCTCCGCCTCTACGGGCAATCAGGGAACGAACGCTTCCTTGTTCACGAGGTAGGGCATTTTGTCGTAATCGGTGCGCTCCAGCATGTCGATCAATGCCTGCACGCAGCGCCCGGCCATGCCCACGTTGGGGTCGGTGGAGAGGCGGGTGGCGGCGCCTCCACTGCTGAAGTGATGGAAGAGGCGGCAACGGTCTTCGATGGCGGGATCGCGCAGCGGGGATTCGGCGGGCAGCGGTTCGCGCTCAAAGACGTCGAGTGCGGCCCCGGCGATCCAGCGCTCACGCAGGGCCTTTGCCAGAGCCTCCTCGTCGACGACTGGCCCGCGGGAGGTGTTCACCAGGTAAGCGGTGGGCTTCATCTGCCGGAGGGAGCCTTCGTTGATGAGGTGGAAGGTGGGCCGCGTGGATTCGCCTTCACGCAGCAGAGGCACATGGAGGCTGACGTAGTCGGCTTCACGCAGGCACTCGTCCAGTTCGGCGTAGCGAATCCATGCCTGGCGGCGGGTGACGCCGAGCGAGTGGCGGAGGTTCATCACCTGCTGAACCGCGTCAACGAACTTCTGATTGCGGTACTCCGGGTCATAGCAGAGCACGTTCATGTCAAAGCCGGAGCACTTGGAGATCATGGCCTGGCCGATGCGCCCGGTGCCGATGACGGCGATGGTTTTTCCGGTCACCTCGTCGCCAAGAAATGGGAGGTAGGGATGCCAGTACTCCCAGCGATTTTCACGAACCAGGCGTTCGCTGGACCAGAGCTTGCGCGAGAGATCAAGCAGCATGGCGAAGGCGAACTCGGCGGTGGCGTCGGTGAGCACCTCGGCGGTGTTGGAGAACGGAACCTTGTAACGGTTGGCGTCAGCGCGGTTGATATTGTCAAAGCCGACGGCGAACTGGGCCACGCCTTTCAGAGTGCCCTGTCCGGCGCGGAACACCTCGGCATCGATCTTGTCGCGCAGGGTGGAGATGAGTCCGTCAATGCCGCTGGCGACCTTTTCCAACAGCAGCTCGCGGGGCGGAGCCTCAGGGCCGGGATACACCTCAACGTCGTATCCGCGCTGGCGCAGCAGGTCCACGCTGGGACCGATGGCACAGGTTGCAAAGACTCGAATCGTTCTTTCCGGCAATCGCGACTTCCCTTTCCTGGCCGTCCAGCGTGGAGGCCCGAGCGGAGTGCCCGAGGACGGGCACTCCGATGAGCTACTTCACGTTTTTCCCTGCCCACTCCTCAACGCGGTCAAGCGCCTTGCGAATGTTCTCCAGCGAGTTTGCGATGGAGAAGCGCAGGTAGCCCTCACCGTAGGCTCCAAAGGAGGTGCCCGAGAGAGCGGCGACGCCGGCCTCGTTCAGCAAGGCATCGGCGAGCGGTTTGGACTTCCATCCGGTGCCGGTGATGTTGGGGAACATGTAGAAAGCTCCCTTGGGCACCCGGCAACTGAAACCTTTGATGCGATTGATGCGCTCGGCAAAATAGTCGCGGCGCTTCTTGAATTCGGCATTCATCACGCCGACGGAGTCCTGCGGGCCACAGATCGCCTCAACGCCGGCCTTCTGGGTGAAGCTGGCGGTGCAGGAGTTGGAGTTGGTCATGAGGCGGGCGATCTGCTGCGCCAGATCGACGCGCATGACGCCGTATCCCATGCGCCACCCGGTCATGGCATAGGTCTTGCTGAAGCCGTCCAGCAGGATGATGCGGTCGCGGAGCTCGTCATAGCTGAAGAGCGAATGATGCTCGCCCTCAAAGATGAGGCGCGAATAGATCTCATCGCTGAGGACCATGATGTCGCGCTCGGCGAGGATCGCCGCCACCTCCTCGATGTCCTGCCGGGTCATGACTCCGCCGGTGGGATTCTGCGGTGAGTTGAGAATGATGAGGCGGGTGCGCTCGTTGATAAGGCTCTTGAGTTCCCTGGTATCGAGACGGAAGTCCATATCCTCGCGAAGCTGGATGGGCACCGCCTTGGCGCCGAGGAACTGGATCATGGATTCGTAGATGGGGAAACCGGGATTGGGATAGATGACCTCGTCACCCTCCTGCACCAGCGCCATCAGGGTGAAAAAAATGATGGGCTTGCCGCCGGGGACGACCACCACTTCGTCGGGGGAGACCGTGGTATGGCGGCTTGCGCCAACCTCGTCGGCGATTGCCTTGCGCAGGTCGGGAAGGCCCGCGCTGGGCCCATAGTGAGTAAAGCCGTGGTGCAGGGCGTCCACGGCGGCATCCACGATGTTGGCCGGGGTATCGAAATCGGGCTCGCCGATTTCAAGATGCACAATGTCGCGTCCCTGTGCTTCCAGGGCTCGCGCCTTCGCTAGAACCTCAAACGCAGTCTCCGTACCCAGGCGCGACATGCGCTGGGCCAACCGCAGTTCAGTATGCAGGGCTTTACTCATATGAAACTCCGTCTCCGGCAAATTGCCGCTTCCGCCTTGACCAAAAAACGCGTTCGCGATTCCGGCCAAACCGGGTATTCTATCCCGCCACAGGCCGGCGCACCACCCCCGAAGACAGAAAAAGCCTGCCACCAGGGCAGGCCATTGCAAACTGTTTGGGAATTAACCGTGGATTTCGCTCTCTTCGCCGGCCTCGGAGCGGATGACCTTGGCGACGCGATAGGGCTGGCCGGAGTGCGGCTCGTGGAAGTGACGCACTTGCAACTCGCCCAGAAGCCCGAGCGCCAGCATCTGCACGCCCGCCACCAGCATCACCGCGCCGAAAACCATCATCGGGCCGTGAGCGTCCATCACATTGACGTTGCGAACCGCCTTTTCAAAGACCATCCAGAGCGCCACCAGCGACCCGGTTCCGATGCCTGCCATCCCGATGCCGCCAAAGAAATGCAGCGGGCGCATCATGTACTTGAGCAGGAAGCGGATGGTGATGAGATCGAAGAAAACGCGAATCGTGCGTGAGATTCCATAGTGCGAAGTGCCGCCCTCGCGGTCGATGTTGACGATGGGGACTTCGCAGATCTTGGCGCCATACCAGGAGGCCAGCGCGGGAATGAAGCGATGCAGGCCCTCACCGTAAAGAGGAATGTCTTCAATCAGCTCGCGCGTGTAAGCCTTGTAGGTAGTTCCGAAATCGTGCAGCTTTACGCCGCTGAGCTTGGACATGGCCCAGTTGGCGCAACGCGAAGGAATGCGTCGCAGCCACAGGTTGTCGATGCGCTTCTCGCGCCATCCGCTGACGATGTCATACCCCTCGTTGAGCTTGGCGACAAACTTCGGAATCTCAGCGGGATCGTGCTGGAGGTCGCCATCCATGGCGATGATGAAATCCCCCTGGGCGTGATCAAAACCGGCAGCCAGCGCCGAGGTCTGTCCGAAGTTGCGGCGCAATTTGACGACCACAACGCGGCTGTCCACCGCGGCGATCTGACCCAGCAGAGCGAAGGTGGCATCGCGCGAGCCGTCGTCAACAAAGACCAGCTCAAAGGGTTCGCCAACCTGCTCCATTACGGCCTTCAGGCGGTCGTAGAGCCCGGTGACGCTCTCCTGCTCGTTATGGAACGGAACGACAATCGAATACTTGGGCACATTAGGATTATAACCCGAGCGGAGCCAATCATGGCAGGAAAGCCGCGCCCGGCGGCGATTGCAAAGGCAGAATAGCGCCAGCAAAGCGCTTTGCTGGGCGGCCAGTCTGGATGCGATGGAATGGACGGAATCGCAGGCATTCATGTTGACTTCAGAGTAGCTGGATCGTATCTTTTAGCTCATCCCCTAAATTGCGTGAACGGAGACTTCCTCAGCGTGCGGAATTCTGCCTTCCGGTTGTTCGCCATAGCTCTCTGTTTCCTTGCCATCATGCCGACGCTGGCGTGCGGGGGAGGCGCTTCGCAGTCTGCAACTTCCACTGGCAGCAGTCAGCAGCTTTATGGATTTGGAGACTCGACTTTTGTCGGCGTGGGCGCCAGCAGCCCGAGCATGAGTTGGCCCAGCCAGGTAGCTGCCGCCAAGTCCTGGACGTTGGACAACTACGGGATATCGGGCAGTTGGATTGCCGACCAGGCGGATGCTTATTTTTCAGTTCCAGCGGCGAAGGGCGATATCAACCTGGCGGAACTGAGCGTCAACGATATGCGCGGGATCGGCACCGACTCCGCGCAGCAATCGGCTTTTGCCGCGGAAGCTCTCTCTGTGCTTGCCTACCGCGCCATTCCTGACAGCTCGAAGGTGTTTGGATCCGGCGCGGTTCTGGCCGGGAAGTGGTCAACACCGAACTTCTATGGCGGCGCCATCTGCCGCGACACGGCGGATGTAGGGGCTTCCGCTGCGTTTACGGTGGATGGAAGCGTCATTTACGTGACCGGCATCATGCAGATTGGCAACGCTTCTACCTGGACACTCGCCGTGGATGGCGTGAGCAAGGGAACATTCTCCACCCTGTCGCCACTCCCCTGGACCGGCACTTACGACCGCGCCTATGGCCCATACGGCGTGCGCATCGCCGGGCTGCACAGCGGAAGGCACTCTGTTACCTTCACATCGGCGACAGGAACGGACGCTGACAACATGGCGTACTTCTGCTGGGCCGGGGGAAACTCCGGCGCAGGCCCCGCCTGGCCGAAGGTGTACCAGGCGAACACAATTCGTTTGACCGAGGCAGGCTACGAAGATGGCGGGAGCGACCTTGCAGTGAGTCAGTTCAACGCACTCCTGAAGACACTCGACACAACTCTCTCTTGGGACGGATTGAACATTACCTACGTGGACATCAGCAGCAGCTACGCCCCTGGCACGATGGCCTCTGCGGACGGAGTTCACCCTGACGATGCGGGCTACACGGCCATTGCGAACGCGGCGCTGGCATCCATGCGTTGAGATAGCGGAAGCGCGGCGCTGATTCCGCGATTCCGCAGTCAGAAAAGCGCCCGGCTCAGAGTTCGAGTTGCCGAAGCCCTCTACTACCCGATCCATAAAAGTGCATTGCCTTTGCCCGCAAATCCGCGCTCCCAGGTGCGGAAAAGCGCGAAGCCGCTGGGTTCGATATAATCGGACGTTCGCATGGCGCTCTGACTATGTCTTCTACTCCCCTGGTACAAAAATTCGGAATGCAGGCGGTAACCGGGGAATACGCCGGTGCTGAAACAGTGTTGAACTTTGGCTCCGCGGCGGAGGAATTGAACGCGCTGCGGCGTGGCTGCGGAGTCTTTGACCTGGGCTGGCGCGGGAAACTGGTGGTCAGCGGCGAGGACCGGGTTCGCTGGCTGAATGGCATGGTCACCAACAACACACGCGACCTGGCGCAGGATTTTGGCAACTACAACTTTGTGCTGAGCGCGCAGGGACGCATCCAGGGCGATCTGCTGGCCTTTCAGCGCGGCGAGTTCTATGTGCTGGAGAGCGAGGCCCGGCAGGTTGCGGGGATCCGCGAGTTTCTGGAGCGCTTCATCATCATGGATGAGGTGGAGATCGGAGACATCAGCGCGAGGTTGACTTCCATTGGCGTGGCCGGGCCACTCGCATTGAAAGTGCTGGCCGGCGCGGGACTGGAGCCCGGAGCGCCGCGGGTTGGACAGTTGCTGGATGGGAGCTGGCACGGCATGGGCTTTTCGCTGGTGAGAGACCCGGTCGAGCGGCGGAACTGGTATGAGCTATGGCTGGCGCCGGAGAACGTGGAAGCGTTCTGGAATGCACTGGTGGCTGCCGGCGCTGTTCCGGTAGGCGCCGAGGCCCTGGAGTGGCAGAGGATTCTGCTGGGCCTGCCGCGCGTCGGCCTGGATACGGGCGCGCGCATGATGCCGCAGGAGACCGGGCAGGAGTACGCGCTGCACTACACCAAGGGATGCTACATCGGCCAGGAGATCGTGGAGCGCATCCATGCCCGGGGACAGGTACACCGCGGCCTGGCGGGGCTGATCGTGGAGGGTGAACTTCCGCCGCCCGGTAGCAAGGTACTGGCCGGAGAGAAAGAGATTGGCGAAGTCACCAGCAGCGCGGAGATCGTAGTGGACGGAGTGCGGCGCAAACTGGCGCTGGGATATGTAAAGCTGGATGCCGCCGCGCATCAAGCGTCCGCGGAAGCCGGTCCCAGTGAGAGCGTGAGCGTGGGCGGGAGCCCGGCGAGGATTACCACTTTGCCGTTCGAGTTTTGAAATGATTTTATTCCTTGCAGGTTGGGATGAGTGAGATGGAAAAAGAGAAGAAGCCAGAGTTCGTAGTGACCGATCGCAGGAAGTTCAACGTGGATGGGGAGCCGAGGCCGGATGCGCCGGTTGAGGCAAAGGTGGAAGCCGCGCCTGTCGCTGCTCCTCCGGCTGGCCCGAGCGTAGCTGCACCGGCAGAGCCGGTTGCGGCGAAGACGGAGCCGGTTGCGACAGCGCCGGAGGAAAAGTTTGTTCCTGAACCCGTGAAAGAAACCGGGTATAACGGCGACAAGGAGCGTACGGAGTTTGGCGGACAGAAGATGGAGTTCATCCATCTGCTGGACATGCTGGTGCAGACCGCGATGATGTACGCCGGAGCCATGGAGAGTGGAACCGAACGCCGCGTAGACATCGTAGGACTGCGGCAGATGATCGACCTGATTTCCGTGCTGGAGCAGAAGACCAAGGGGAACCTGACCGAGCAGGAGCAGGCGATCCTGACGAACACGGTGTTTCAGCTCCGTATGACCTACATGGAAATCGTAAATGTGATCGACCGCAAGGCAATGCAGAAGATCCCTGGCGCTTCGGGGGCTCCGCGCAAGTGAAGAAAGGCACGGTGACAGTGTTGGGCAGCGCCACGTCGATGGGAGTTCCCACGATCGGATGCGACTGCGCAGTGTGCCGCTCCACCGACCCCAAAGACCGGCGGACTCGGCCCTCGGTGATGGTGGAGTGGGAAGGACACCGCATCGTCATCGACACTGGCCCGGACTTCCGCGAGCAGGCGCTGCGCGAGGGTATCAACCGGCTCGACGCGGTGCTCTACACACACGGACACGCGGATCACATTCTGGGCCTTGACGATCTGCGCCCGCTGACCTATCCCAGGGTCACCGGCGGAGGGCGGCTCCCGCTGTATGCGCGGCCCGAGACGGCGCATATTCTGCGCTCGGTATTCAAGTATGTGTTTGACGATAACTACAAGTACGGAGGCCTGGCGAAGGTGGACCTGCGCGAATTCGGCGAGCCCTTCGAGTTGTTGGATATTCGCGTGATTCCCGTGCCGGTGATGCATGGCGACGCTGAAATTGTCGGCTACCGGATCGGACGCTTCGCTTATCTCACCGACTTCAGTACGATTCCTGAAGCCTCGCTTGCGATGCTGAAAGGCGTGGAGGTTGTATTTCTGGATGCGCTGCGGCATGAGCCGCATCCAACCCACTCGACAGTGGCGAACTCGCTGAAAATTGCGGCGCGGATCGGGGCGGCACAAACGTACTTCACCCACATCAGCCATGACCTGGCGCACGAGACCACGAACCAGGCACTTCCTCCCGAGGTGCGGCTGGCTTACGACGGCTTGCGCGTTGCCATTGACCTGGAGAGCTGACAGCGTGCAGGTATTCGAATCACTCGAAGAGATTCCAAGAGATTTTGGCCCCGCGGTGGTGAGCGTGGGCAACTACGACGGGATTCATCGCGCCCACCAGAGCCTGATCGACTCGATCTGCGAGCGGGCAAAGGAGCTGAGCGCGCGCTCCGTGGTGCTGACCTTCGACCCGCATCCCTCACGGATTCTGCGGCCGCACGGCGGGCCTCCGCTGATTACGCCCATGCCGCGCAAGATGGAAATCCTGCGCGAGAGCGCATTGGACGCCGTGGTCGTGCTTCCCTTCACGCGCGACCTTTCCATGATGCCGCCATTTGAGTTCGCGGAGGAAATCCTCTACAACCGTCTGCACGCCATCGAACTCCACGAGGGCTTCAACTTCCAGTTCGGGCACAAGGCGGAAGGGACGGTCCAGCGCTTGCAGGAGTTCGGGCGCAAGCTCGGCTTTGCGGTGGTGACTCATGCGCCGATGATGTGGGGCGAACTGGTCATCTCAAGCAGCAATGTGCGCGCGGAGGTTCTGGGCGGCAGAGTTGAGGCAGCGCGCCACCTGCTGGGCCGGGTCTTCAGCATCGATTCTTCGCCTGGACGGGGACGGGGATACGGCACCAAGTACACGGTTCCCACGGTGAACCTGGCGCGCTACGGAGAGTTGACTCCATCGTTCGGCGTTTACGTTACTGAGATGCGGATCAACGGCGAGGAATTTCAGTCGGTGACGAACGTGGGCAACCGTCCAACGTTTGGCGCGGACTCCTTCGCGATTGAAAGCTACATTCTGAACTTCCATCCCCTTGATCTCACCAGCGATACTCCAATCCGGCTGAGCTTTTTGCACCGGCTGCGCGGGGAAAAGAAATTTCCATCGGTGGAGGAGCTGAAGGAACAGATTGGCAAGGACGTTGTGAGGGCGCAACGATATTTCCGGTTATGCAACAAACTGCGAAGCCACAAACCATCAACTGGCACCGTGGGAGGTGTGATCTGATCCTGCACAAAAACACTCTGCTTGCCGCATTCCTGATGACCGGGACGCTGCTCTATGGACAGTCCGGCGAACAGCAGTACCAGAAGAACTGCAAGAAGTGCCACGGTGAAGATGGCAGGGGGCACACGATGGTCGGAAGGATGGTGAAGGCCGTGGACCTGACATCCGACGCGGTTGCCAAGACGAGCGACGCAGAGCTGGCGGCGGTGATCAGCAAGGGTAAGGGAAAGATGGCCGCCTTCGGAGAGAAGCTGGGCGGCGACCAGGGCGTAGCCAGTGTTTTGAGCTATGTGCGTTCGCTGAAAAAGTAGAGGCTATTCCATGGGCTCGCAGGGCGGCGCAATGCCGCCCGCTTGCGTTTCAAACTGCACGAGCACGGTGGACGCCAGCACCAGCAGAATTCCCGCAATCTGAATCCTTCCCACCAATTCCCCAAGAGCAAGCGCCGCAACCAGGATGGAAAATACCGGCTCCAGGCAACTGGTGACGATGGCGCGCGTGGCGTCCAGATGATGCAGCCCGGCGAAGTAAAGTGAGAACGGAATGAGGATTGAGGTAACCGAAAACAGCGCCATGAACGCCCACTGCGCCCCCGTGTAGTGAGCGGCAACTACGCGCCACGGCGGGTTGACAAAGATCCAGCCGAGGGCCGCTCCGGCGAGCGCCCAGGCAAGCACGGTCCAGCGGTCATGGGATTCGACGAGGTGGCGGCCGAAGACATTGTAGAAGGCGAAGGCGACGGCGGCGATCAGAGCGGCAGCGACTCCGATGAGGTCGAAGCGGACCTGGCCGGGGACAATGGCGAGCCAGGGAAAGCCGGCGGACTGGCTCACAACTCCAATGGCGAGCACCGAGCCGGCGACGGCGACAAACACTCCGGCAATGCGCGCAAAGGTCGGAGATTGAAGCCTGCGGCAAAGCATCCAGAGCAACACAAAAACCGGCGCGAGATACTGAAGGATGATGGCGGTGGCTACACTCGTGCGCTGAATCGCCAGGTAGTAAAAGTAATTGGAGGCGGCGATTCCGAGGATTCCAATGATGGCGCAATCGCGGATGTCGCGCGGCTTCATGCGGAGGGCGGATGAGCCACGGGCAACGAAGAGCGCAGCAAAAAGGACGCACGCAGCCAGCGTCGTGCGGCTTTGCGCCAGCATCAACGGCGGCACAACGGGGACAGCAGCGCCGAAGAGTTTGAGGCGCGAGGTGAAAACAGCGCGCCCGAGGCTTGCCGAGATGGCCCAGAACAGCGCCGCTCCGCCGATGCAGAGATAGCCGACGATGGGCGAAGGCTTGAATACGCGGCGGCTCAACCGGCAAACTCGTTTTCCGCGTGATCCGCGGCGGCCTTTGCGAACATCTGCGCTCCGTGGTGTAAGGCTAGCGCCGGTTGTCAGTCTGCGGCTCGGGATGAATCAGCACGCGAAACAGTTGCGGCGCTTCCAGCTTGAATTGAATTTCGAGGGCGGTCTGCACATCGTGAACCCGCGAGAGCGGAAGGTGGTCCTGCATCGTCACATGGCAGGAGAGAAAAATATGCTCGCGCACGCGCTTGAAGATGATCTCGTGGACATCCACTACGTCGGGGAATGTAGTGCCAATAGCCTTGAGCTTATCTTCCAATTCGCGGTCTTCGAGAATTTCGTCGCTGGTTTCAATGGTTGCCGGCTCGCTCTCGATGTGGGTGAGGATCGATGTGATCTCGGGCACGTGGGCGCGGATATCGGCTTCAAGAGCGGTGACGCGGTCATGGGCGGCGATCAGGAGCATGTTCTCGTCGAGTTCGACATGCAGCTCGACGTGAATGTCGCCATCGAGATCCTGCACGCTGATGTCATGCACCATAAGATTGTTGCGCAGCGACGCCGCGCGAATGCGGTCAAACGTGCTCTCTGTGATGACCTCCCGCGGCACGGCGTTGACCAGAACGTCCGAGTCTCCGAGCAGGTTGTGAATCCGCTGGCGGACTTCAGAGACCACAACGTCAGAAGCCTGAAACGTTACGTTGCGCGCCAGTCCCACGGCGACATCGGCAAAGTAGCGGCTGCCCGCCTTGCGTATGCGCACGCGTTCGACTTCGAGGACTCCGGGGACGCCGCCTACCTGGGCGATGATTTCATTGCGTACGCCGCTGGGAGCAGCGTCCAGCAGCGCGTCCAGGGTTTCACGCGCCAGCCGCCAGCTCACCCACATCACAATGGCGGCCACGCCGAGCGCGGAGATCGGATCGGCCTTCGCCAGCCATGGCACATGATAGTGGCGGCCGGCCCAGACAAAACCAAGCCCCGCGATGACCACCGAACTGGACCATATGTCCGTGGCGAAGTGCAGCGCGTCGGCCTGTAAAGCCTGGCTGGAGTACTTGTCGGCAACGCGCTTCAACGATCGCGAGCGCCAATAGTCGAGCACGATGGAGATGCTCATCACGAGCACGGCCCAGATCGTAGGTTCGATCTCCACGTTGTGGAAGAAAAGCCGGTGGATCGCCTCCCACACAATCCAGACGCAGGTTGTAAGCAGCAGCCCGGTCTCGATGAAGGCGGAAAAATTCTCGATCTTGCCGTGGCCGTACTGATGATCGGCGTCGGCGGGCTTGTCACTCACGCGCACGGAAAACAGGGTTACGACCGCGGCGACCAGATCGAGCGAAGAATGCAGCGCCTCCGAGAGAATGCCGAGGCTGCCACTGAAGATGCCGATGATGAACTTGGTGACCGTAATGACGATGGCGACCAGAACGCTGTTGCGCGCGACGCGGTTTTTCTCCGCGCGCATCGTCTCTGGGTTCATCGCCGTGCTGACCATGCAAAGAGCTTATCGTGAGCGAAGTCCGATGCCAAGCACGGCGGGCGATTTCGTTTTCCAGGGATGGATTGTGCTAGGATCATGGTTCTAAAATACCTCTGCCCAAGGCTGAATTCTCCTGTGATTCAGGGCCTGCGAACGGGCATCCACCGAACCAAGAGGCTCCGCATTGATCGACCCGCGCCCCAACATTCTTGTCACCGGAATCGCCGGCAATCTCGGCCGCCGGCTGTTGCCATTTCTCTCCGACTTCAACGTTGTCGGTGTTGACCTGTCGCCGGTTCCAGGGCGCCCGGATGTCACGGTGCATCCGCTGGACATGGGCCGGGAGAGCTCCTGCGTGGCGTTGGTGAAGCTGCTGCGCGAAAGCCGCGCGGAGGCCGTGGTGCATCTGGCCTTCGTCATTGATCCGCTGCTGACCGGAGTCACCGACCGCGAGCGCATGTGGCAGATCAACGTGGCCGGCACGGCGCGCGTGATGGAAGCAATTGCCGAGGTCAACCGGCACGGTGGAAACATCCGCAAGTTCATTTATCCCAGCAGCGTTGCCGTGTATGGACCGGAGACTCCGCCGCTGGTTGACGAAGACGCGCCGATGGCTGCGCACACCTTGAATTACGCGGTGCAGAAGGCCGAGGCCGATGGAGTGGTACGCTTCCGCGCCGCCGCCATGGGAAAGTGCAGCACGTATCTGCTGCGCCCACACATTTTTGCCGGAGCTTCCATCGAGAACTACCTGGTGAATGCGATTCGCGGACGCGCGTTCGGGAACGGACGCATGGCGGCGATGATGCGGCGCAAAGAGATGCGGCTGCCGCTCCTGCTGCCGGTGGGTGAAGAGTTCCCAAAGAAGCTTCTCCAGTTTGTGCACGTGGATGACATGGCGCGGCTGGTGACCTGGCTGTTGCGGCAGGCTCCGGCTGCGAATGGCGAAGTGCTGGCTCTGAATGTTGCTGGATCGGGCACGCCGCTCAGCATTGCACAATGCGCGGAGATCGCCGGGGCGCGCACCCTGCGCCTGCCCTCCGCGTGGCTCTGCGCGAAGATCCTTGCGCTGTTATGGAACTGCGGAGTTTCGTCGGTGCCGCCCGATGCCTATCCATACATGTGCGGCTCCTACACCATGTCCACGCAGCGCCTGCGAGCCTTGCTCGGCGACGACTACGCGAAGGTCATACAGTATTCCAGCGAGCAGGCCCTTCGTGACAGTTTCAGCGGCGGTGTTGAAGAGGCGGAACGCAGCCAGGCAATCCCGGCCCGGTAGCTCTGGCGAAAGAACAGGCGCAGCCGAAGCCGCGCCTGTTCGAGAAAGCTGCCTTACTTTTTTCCCCAGTACACACCGGCCACGCCAAATGTGTAAGGCGTGTAGTTGACCTCGCCGAAGCCTGCCGCCTTCATGCGGGCAAGCATCTCCGGCGGCTGTGGAAAGCGCGCGACGCTGGCGGGAAGATAGGCGTAGGGGCCGCGGGTTCCTGAAATCATCGAGCCAATGGCGGGCAGGACGCGGCGGAAGTAGAAGCGGTAGAGTTTGCCGAGCAGACCCCTGGGCTCACCGAAGTCGAGGATCGCAACTTCGCCCGCGGGGGCAAGGACGCGATGGATCTCGCGAAGTCCCGCATCGTAATTAGCAAGATTGCGAAAGCCGAAGGCCGAGGTCACAAGATTGAAGCGGCCATCGGCAAATGGCATTTGCAGGGCATCGGCCTCCACCCACTGCATGGGGAGCCCGGCACTCTTCTGGATGGCGCGGCAGAGCATGGGGTGGGCAAAGTCCGCGCCCACCAGGGACGCGCCGCCCGGCCCGGCCTGGCGGTAGAGCGCAAAAGTCATGTCGCCCGTTCCGCAGCAAAGGTCCAGCACGGCAGCGTCGCCGCGGCGCACAATGTGGCGGAAGCGGCGGGCGGTGCGCCACCACCAGTAGCGATCCACATTCATCGAGAGCACGTGATTGAGCAGGTCGTAGCGCGGAGCAATGTTGGAGAACATCTGCCGCACGGCGTTCGCGGCAGCCTTCTGGTCCTGCGCCGGCTCAACGCGAGCGCCCACCGTTGTGCCCTCGGGATGACCCGGCCCCTGTTTTACTTCATCCATCTGCTTCATTCCGTTCTGATATCCATGCGGCTTTCGCCGGTGTGACTTGCGGCCTATGCCTGCGAGAGATTGCGGAGCTCTTCCACCACCTGCAGCACGGCGCGTTCGGGGACATCGGTAACAATATCCACGCGCCCGATATCAAGCGGCAGAACGAAGTGTACCTGTCCATCCAGAGTTTTCTTGTCGCTGGCGAGACGGCGGAAAATCGCCTTCGGACGCACATCGACCCTGGGCAGCGGTGCATATGCCAGAACCAGGCTGATGATGCGCTGCGCCGATGGCAGTGACGTCCTGTGCATTCCAACGGCGATCATGGCCGCGGCTACCATGCCCCAGGCAACGGCCTCTCCGTGCAGAAAAACCTTGTAACCGGTTTCGGCTTCGAGTGCATGGCCGATAGTGTGGCCAAAGTTGAGAATCTTACGCAACCCTCGCTCTTCCTCATCCTGTCCGACTACATCGGCCTTCACGCGAACCGATTCCGCGATCAGCCACTCCAGCGAACTTGGGTGCTTGGCCAGTACGGCTTCGCGATTCTGCTCCATGAACTCGAAGATTCGCGGGTTGCGGATCACGCCCGCCTTCAGCGACTCGTAGAGACCGGAGCGATATTCGCGCTCGGGCAGCGTGCCGAGGACCTGCGGGTCCACCAGCACCAGTTCAGGCTGCTGAAAGGTTCCCACAAGATTTTTTCCCACGGCGAGGTTCACCCCGGTCTTGCCGCCAACCGAGGAGTCCACCTGGGCCAGAAACGTTGTCGGAATCTGCACGAAGCGGATGCCGCGCATATAGATGCTGGCGAGAAATCCCGTCACGTCGCCCACCACTCCGCCACCGAGCGCGACCAGCACGGTGTTGCGGTCAGCCTTGAGCTTGACGAGCTGCGTGGAGAGCTTCTCGATCGTCGAGAGCGTCTTGCGGCGCTCCCCGTCGAGCATTTCAATCACATCCACCTTCGCGCTGTCAGAGGCAAAGGAGTCCAGCAGAACTTTGCCCCAGTGCTTGCGGATGGGTGCGGAGGTGACCACAACGAAGTGCTTTGCCGTGGGCAGCGTGTCGCGAATGTAGGCAGCCGCGGAGCGCAGCAATCCCGCCTCGATAAGAACTTCGTAGGACTTGGTCCGGGTTTGAATCTGTATGCGAATCAAGACTCCATCTTATCAGCCACCGTGATGGATGAGCACCGGGGGCTGAATGTTTTCAGGCGACGGGGCGGCAGGTGTTAGCATGAAATTTCGTCATGACTCTTTCTTACGATTTTGTTGTTGTCGGCGCGGGCATTGCCGGATTGCGGGCTGCAATTGAGCTGAACGCGCATGGTTCGGTACTCTGCCTCGCCAAGCGCGAACTCACGGAATCCAACACGCAGTATGCCCAGGGTGGCATCGCCGTCGCCCTCGGGCCGGACGACTCCCCTGAGATACACCTGCGGGATACGCTGGCCGCCGGCGCCGGACTGGTGAACGAAAAAGCGGCGCGCGTGCTTGTATCCGAGGGCCCGGCGCGTGTGCTGGAACTGCTCGACTGGGGCGTGCGCTTTGACCGCGACGAGCAGGGCGCGCTGGCATTTACCCGTGAAGGCGCGCACTCGCGCAATCGCGTGCTCCATGCGGATGGCGACTCGACTGGGCGCGAAATTGGCCGGACGCTGTACCAGCACGCCGCAAAGCTCGCCAACATTTCTTTTGCAGAGTTTGGATTCACCCGCGACCTGTTAACGCAGGATGGGCGCGTGGCCGGCGTGGAGATTCTGCACGAAGACGGACACATTGAGAAAGTGGCTGCGCGCGCCGTGTTGCTGGCAACCGGCGGAGCAGGGATGGTCTACGCCAATACCACGAATCCCGCCGTCGCTACGGCCGACGGCCCTGCCATGGCCCGCCGGGCCGGGGCCGAACTCAGTGATATGGAGTTCGTGCAGTTTCACCCCACCGCGCTCTTCGTGGAGGGAGCCCCGCGCTTTCTGATGTCGGAGGCTCTGCGCGGCGAGGGCGCGTTCCTGCGGAATTCCAGCCGCGAGCGTTTTATGCCTGCCTATCATGAGCTCGCCGAATTGGCGCCGCGCGATGTTGTGGCCAGGGCCATCCATCGCGAGCTGGAGACCAGCCGCGCGAAGCAGCCGGTCGTCTATCTCGACGTAACCCACCTCGACGGCGGGAAACTCAAGTTGCGCTTCCCGCGCATCTACCAGACCTGCATGAAGTATGGACTGGACATCACCCGCGACCTGATTCCGATTCGTCCCGCGGCGCATTACGCCATGGGCGGAGTACGCACAGACCTGGATGGAAGAACCTCCCTGCCGGGCCTCTACGCCGCAGGAGAGGCAGCCTGCACGGGCGTACACGGAGCCAACCGGCTCGCCAGCAATTCCCTGCTGGAGGGTCTGGTCTTCGGCGCACGGTCGGCGCGCGCCATGGCCGCTGAGCAAACTCCACAGAAATTCGACAGAGCCATTCCTCCCATCTCCGCAAATGGCGGCCTTGGCGATGCGGAGTCGCTCTGCCTGGAGGCGCGGCAGTTGATGGAGAGCCATGTGGGCATTGTGCGTGACGCCGGCCGCCTGGAGCGCGCGGTCACAAGGCTGACGCATATCCTTGCGGCATTGCCCGCGCCGGAGAGCCGGCGCCTGGCCGAGATCCGCAACATTGCCGAGAGCGGCCTGGCGATTGCGCGCTCTGCCCTGGCGCGAACCGAGAGCCGCGGCGGCCATTACCGCAGCGACTTTCCACAGCGCGACGATGTGAACTTCCAGAAGCACTCGGTGATGGCGGGCGAAACCGTGCGCTTTGAATCGGTGTAACGCGCTTTTACGCATTCCGCGCGGCACGGGCTCTTGGCGAATCCGCAAGTCGCTGTTATGATTGCCAAGTACGTGGGTAAACCACCCAGGTTTGTGGGGCTATAGCTCAGCTGGGAGAGCGCATCGTTCGCAATGATGAGGTCGTCAGTTCGATCCTGACTAGCTCCACCAAAGAATTCAGAAAACGCCCGTCTCCCAACGGGCGTTTTCTATTGCGTAAGCGCGCGCCATGGGACAAACAAAAGCTCCAGCTAAGCCGTTCGCTGGCCAGGCTGGAGCTTTCATTGCTAATCGCGCTTCCCTGCCGGTGGTGCGTTATTCGTCGCTATCCTTCAGTTTGCTGATGACGGCGAAGTCTTCCAGCGTGGTGATGTCGCCCTTGACCTCGCCGTTGGTGGCGAGCTCGCGCAGCAGGCGGCGCATGATTTTGCCGGAACGCGTCTTGGGCAGTTGATCGCTGAAGCGAATGTCGTCGGGGCGTGCCATCGCGCCGATTTCCTTGGTAACCCAGGCGCGCAGCTCTTCCTTCAGCGTGGGAGACGGCACATAACCGCCCTCCAGGGTGACGAAGGCCGCAACCGCCTGTCCCTTCAGGTCGTCAGGACGCCCGACAACAGCAGCTTCGGCAACCTTGGGGTGAGCCACGAGAGCGGACTCGATCTCCATGGTCGAGAGGCGGTGCCCGCTGACGTTGAGTACGTCGTCAACACGGCCCATCACCCAGATGTATCCGTCCTTGTCGATACGCGCGCCATCCCCGGTGAAGTAGACGCCGGGAATGTCGGACCAGTACTGCTTCACGTAGCGTTCGGGATCTCCGTAGATGGTGCGCAGCATCGAGGGCCAGGGCTTCTTGATCACCAGGTATCCGCCGGAGCCGAGAGGAACTTTTTCTCCGCCGCGGTCGACGACCTCGGCGATGATTCCCGGGAATGGCTTGGTGGCGGAGCCGGGCTTGGCGGCGATTGCACCAGGCAGCGGCGAGATCATGATGGCGCCGGTCTCAGTCTGCCACCAGGTATCGACGATGGGGCAACGGCTCTTGCCGATGACTTCGCGATACCACATCCAGGCTTCAGGGTTGATCGGCTCGCCGACCGTACCGAGCAGCCGAAGGCTGCTGAGGTCGTGGCGATCCGGATATTGATTGCCCCACTTGATGAAAGTCCGGATCGCAGTGGGCGCAGTGTACAGGATGCTGACCTTGTACTTCTCGACAACCGCCCAGAAGCGGTCCAGGTCCGGGAAGTTCGGCGCGCCTTCGTACATCACACTGGTCGCGCCATTCTGCATGAGTCCGTACACAATGTAGCTGTGTCCCGTGACCCAGCCGATATCGGCGGTGCACCAGAAGATGTCATTCTCCTTCAGGTCGAAGATCCACTTGGAGGTGATGTAGGTTTCAACCGCGTAGCCACCGGTGGTGTGGACAATTCCTTTTGGCTTTCCTGTGGAGCCCGACGTGTAGAGGATGTAGAGCGGGTCCTCGCTGTCAAGATGTTCGGCCGGGCAATGGGGCGCGGCCTTTGCGGCAAGTTCATGCCACCAGTGGTCGCGGCCGGCCTGCATGTTGACCTCGGCTCCGGTGCGCTGATAGACGACGGCGTGCTTGACGGTGGGACAGTTTACCAGCGCCTCATCGACCGTGCCCTTCAGTGGAAACTGCGCTCCGCGGCGGTTCGCAAAGTCCTGGGTAACAACAACCGTGGCTTTCTGGTCGTTGACGCGGTCGACGATGGCGTTCGCCGAGAAGCCGCCGAAGATGACCGAGTGTACGGCGCCGATGCGGGCGCAGGCTAGCATTGCAATGGCCAGTTCCGGCACCATGCCCATGTACAGCGTGACGCGGTCGCCCTTCACTACGCCAAGCCCTTTGAGGACGTTGGCAAAGACCTCCACGTCGGCGAGCATTTGGGAGTAGGTGAGGGTGCGGGTGTCACCCGGTTCTCCCTCCCAGTAGAAAGCAATCTTCTCGCCGTGCCCGGCGATCACATGGCGGTCCAGGCAGTTGTAGGAGAGATTGATTTTGCCGCCGACAAACCACTTGGCCCACGGCGCATCCCATTCAAGAACCTTCGTCCATGGCTCAAACCAATGCAGTTGCTTGGCGATCCCGGCCCAGAAGGCTTCCGGATCGGCAGCCGCCTCGGCGTAGATGCGCTCGTACTCTTCCAGGCTCTTGATATGGGCCTTGGCGCTGAATTCGGCTGATGGTGGGAAAACGCGATTCTCCTGCAACATTGAATCGATATTGACGCCGTGCGCTAACGGTTCATTCGCCATGCGTGTTGCTCCCTCCGTAAAAGGGCGGGGCTTTCGCCCCGCATAAAATTGTGGAATCTCAAGCGTGACCTCGACAGAGCGTCGCGGCTACTGCTCCATGGTTGAGATATCGCCGATTTCCTGGCCTGTCTCCTTGGCCTTCAAGTAGCGGCGCATGATTTTACCGGAACGCGTCTTTGGCAGCGCGGTCACGAACTCAAGCGCCGAAGGCGTGGCGATCGGGCCCAGCTCGCGGCGCACATGTTCAATCAGAGCAGCCGACAGCGTGTCACTCGCGACGTGTCCCGAGCGCAGCAGTACGAATACCTTGATGCACTCGCCTTTCATCGCGTCAGGAATACCGATGGCCGCAGCCTCGCCCACGGCTGGGTGTGAAACCAGCGCGGACTCGACTTCGGCGGTTCCGATGCGATGGCCGGCAACGTTCAGAACGTCGTCGGCGCGTCCGAGCACGGCAATGTATCCGAACTCGTCCTTGATGGCAACGTCTCCGGTCACGTACGCTCCCTCGATCTGCTGCCAGTCCCGCTCGTAGCGCGCGTCGTCATTCCACGCCGTACGCATCATGTGCGGGAACGGACCACGCAGAACGAGCCGTCCGCGCTCGTTGATGCCGACGGACTTGCCATCCACATCGACCACGTCGGCAACCACCCCGGCCAGCGGAATCCCCGCCTTGCCCGTGCGATAGGGCATGGTGACCGGCGTGCCAAGCGTCGGTCCGGCCAGTTCGGTCTGCCACCAGTTATCCACCACGTATCCCCACTTGCCGTCGCCCGCAAGATAGGTCTGCGCCCAGTGCCAGGCTTCCGGATTCAGCGGCTCACCGGCGCAGGCAATCACGCGCAGCGAGGTGAGATCGTGAGCGGCGGGAAGGTGCTCGCCGTAACGCATGAACATGCGGATGGCCGTGGGAGCCGTAAACATTTTGGTAACGCCGTAGCGCTCCACAATTTCCCACGCCGTGCCGGGATTCGGCCAATCAATCGCTCCCTCCCGGAAGATCGTGGTGACGCCCGCACACAGCGGGCCGTAAACGATGTAGCTGTGGCCCACAACCCAGCCGATGTCAGAGGTACACCAGAACAGGTCCCGCGGATTCACGTCAAAGAATGTGCGGAGATGGTAGGTAATCCCAACCATGTATCCGCCGTGAACGTGAACCACGCCCTTGGGCCGCCCCGTGGTGCCGCTGGTGTACAGGATGAAGAGCGGATCTTCCGCATCCATCTCCTGCGCCGGAGACTCCGAGGAAAATTTGAGAAGATCGAAATAATTGACCTCGCGCGCGCTCTTGGCCACGTACTTCTCTGAACCGCGCGGAACCACGATCACATGCTCAACCATATCCAGGCCGTCGATGGCTTCATCGACGATCGGCTTGAGGGGCACGGGCTTGCCGCGGCGCACGCCGGATTCGCCGGCGATGATCACCTTGGCCTGCGCGTCGGTAATGCGGTCGCGCAGCGCCGTGTGTCCCAGCCCGGCATACACCACCGAGTGGATCGCGCCAACCCGGGCGCAGGCCAGCATCGAAACAACTCCCTCGATGGTCAGAGGCATGTAGATGATGACGCGGTCGCCCTTGCCCACTCCAAGCGAACGCAGGCCGTTGGAGAAGCGGCAAACCATGCGGTAGAGCTGGCCGTAGGTAATCACCCGCTCGGAGCCGTCTTCGCCCAGCCAGATGTAGGCCACGCGGTTGAAGCGGTCGCTCTTGGCGTGCCGGTCCAGGCAGCTCAGCGTGATGTTGGTTTTGCCCCCCACAAACCACTTGTGGTGAACCCCATCCCACTCCCGTACCTTGTCCCACTTCTTGATCCAGGTGAAATTGGCAGCTTCGGCGGCCCAGAAGGCCTCCGGATCCTTAATCGAGCGCTCGTACTCCGCCTTGTAGTCCTTGAGATTGGCTTCGCGCTGGACGATCTCTGGCGCGTCGTAGGAAAACGATGGAGAAATTACCTCTGGCTTTGCTGAACTACTCATGAAAAGAACCCCCTAACAGGATTGGCGGCAGTCGCATAAGGAATCGGATTCCCAACAGTCTGCACCCCAGGAAAACAGTAGTCTCCACCCCGGAGATCTACCTGTGAGCGTTATCGCCCGGCCATGCACCTTCATTTCCGATTGAGCGTGCCCGGCATCATATCAAATCCGAAAGAAATTAACCGTGCCGGAAAAATTGAAATCCTTCTCCGGCACTCGAACCAGTTCGCTACCGTACCGCGACCGCCGCCGCCGAGACATGCGCCGGAACACTTGGACGTTTGGCGGCAAACTCGCACACCAGTGCGACCAGCGCCAGCACCGCCGCCGTGTAAAAGGCCATCTGGTAATTGTGGTACTTGTCATACAGCGAGCCCGCGATCCGCGAGGCAAAGTAACCTGCAAAGCCCCAGGCGCTGAACAGCATGCCGTAGTTGATGCCGGCGTTCTTCGTGCCCCAGAAATCCGCCGCCGTTGCGGCGTTGACCGAGAGCTGTGTGCCATAGCACCAGTAAACGATGAACACCATGACGTACAGAGCTGACACGTTGCCGCCAACCAGGTAGAGCACCGGCATGGCGACCATCGAAACGCCGATCATCAGCCGCAGCACATTTAGCCGCCCCAGCGCATCCGAAACCCAGGCGGACAGAATGCGTCCGGAAGCATTGCCAACCGCTCCAACAACCAGCCCCATCGTGGCCAGCGCCGCCCCCGTAATGCCCACGCTCTTGGCGAATGGCACCAACTGGCTGATCACCATCAGCCCAGCCATGCAACCCAGCGCATAGGCGATCCACATAAGGTAGAAGGTTGGGGTGCGTAGAACTTCGGTGGGAGTGAAATCATAGACGGTGCCTGCCGCTTTCGCGGCTGCGGGCGCCCAACCGGCCGGCTTGTATCCCGGAGGCGGATTCCGCATAAACAGCGCTCCGAATACCGTCATGACGAGGAAGATAGCGCCCAGGATCATGAATGTGGTGTGTACGCCATAGGTAGGAATGAGCTTCAGGTTGGCCAGCGGACCAAAGATCGCCGACCCAGCGCCGTAACCTCCCACCGCCAATCCGATTGCCAGTCCTCGCTTGTCAGGGAACCATTTGGCCATCACTGGAATGGGCGTCGCATAGCCGAATCCGTTGCCCAGTCCTCCAATTACTCCGAAACAGATGTACAGGTAGTTCAGGCTGGTCGTGTAGGCGCAAAGGAAGAAGCCGAGACTGACCAGCACGCCGCCGATCAGCGAGATCCACAAAGGTCCGTACTTATCCTGAAGCCGCCCGGCAACAATGAATGAGAGTGCAAACACCACAACCGCAATGCCGAATACCGTTGAGGTCTGTGCCCGCTTCCACCCAAACTCTTTCTCTAGGGGCGCAACGAAGATGCTCCATGCATAGAGGGTTCCCAATGCAAGGTTCATCGATAACCCGCCCACAACCCGCCACCAGCGGTTGATGTGGGACGGCTGCACTTCCGCAGTTGCCAATTCCTTCGACATCTGTTCCTCCTGATCGAAGGAGCCGAAGCTCCGTTGATGATACCGGTAACAAAAGCCACTGCCCTGTAACGAAGGGATGAATGCTGACTTTCAGAGACACGATGGCAAAACCGGTTACACACAGGCGAAGCAGACCGTTGTAAGGCTAATCTTTAAGAATCAACACCACAGCAAAAAACCAGAACTCAATATTTGAGGACCGGGCGGATAGTAAATGTATTTGGTGAATAGGCTTAATGGTCACTGGCGCGCAACTATATTCTGGATTTCAAGATTCCGCAAGAGGGGAAAACAAAAAAATGGCGCGCCAGTCAGCGCGCCGAAAACGCGGGAAAACTCCATCCGAGTCCCACCCCCTTGCCTGACTGGCAGGCAGGCGCGCCTCGGCGATCTTGCGGAATTCGCGCACCGTTATGGAATTCCGCCGCGCGTGAATCCCGCACACTGGAACGCTTCCCGATGCCGGGAATCGAAGTCTGCAATATGTAATAGTTGTCACAGGCGGAATGTGATATAAGTCACTTTCAGGATACCTAATCGAGCACAGAGTCCGCGGCGGGTCAGAGCGACTGCGACCAGGTAGCACAGGTCACTCCGGATTCGGACCGCCACCCGGTATCTGCGCATTGCAGGCAGGCCGCCGGTCAGCACCGGCTGGGCTTCCAGCTCTGCGAGTGTTATCATTCTAGTTATATCGGGGAGGGTGCGTTGGGATCACCATACGGCTTGGAACTGGTTGAGAACTGCCTGATCTGTAAGCTGCGAACGGACAGCTTCTTCTGCGGTCTCCCCAAGGCCTCTCTGGAAGCCTTTGAGAAAATTAAGTTTACCGCTGCCTACCCGGCCGGTGCCGTGCTCTTCGTCGAAGGACAGTCTCCTCGCGGTATCTATATGTTGTGCAAGGGCAGAGTAAAGCTCTCGACAACTTCCAGCGACGGCAAAACCCTGATCCTCAAGATTGTGCAACCCGGCGAAGTGCTGGGCCTGCACGCCACCGTATCCAATACTCCCTACGAGATCACCGCTGAATCCGGCCAGCCCTGCCAGTTGAACTTCATCAAGCGCGAGGACTTTTTGCGCTTCCTGCAAACCCATGGCGATGCCTGCCTCAAGGCCGCGCAGCATCTGAGCCGCGACTGCCAGTCCGCCTATCAGCAGATTCGTTCCCTGGGATTGTCCCACTCGGCCCCGGAACGCCTGGCTCGGTTGCTGCTTGAGTGGTCCCACGGCGAGGGCGCAGACGAAGCCGGTATGCGCATCAAAGTCGCGCTCACCCACGAGGAGATAGCCCAGATCATCGGAACCTCGCGCGAGACCGTGACCCGAACCCTGGCCGACTTCCGCAAGAAACAGATCGCCGTCCTCAAGGGATCGACCCTCATGATCCGTAACAAGCCGGCCCTCGAACGCCTCGTCGGCGCGTAGAGTTTCCGTAACATAAGGCAAAGAGAACTCGCCGGAAGCGGCGAGTTTTCCCGTTTTGGCACTTTTATTACGCTTAGATGCTCCGCTTCCTCTTCTTTGAGCACCTGCTGATTTCTTCAACACTGTCGCGAGTTATCACACTTTACTGTTGCGCAATGCAGCACTGAGCAGCCAATACCCCCCTCCAGCGCACGCGGTGATGTGACGGATGTCACGGTGTTTAAAATCCGACGGGTACATTGTTGCAACGCATCAAGAGGCCGACACCGGCCAGGCGATGTGATGCAACGCTCTCCTGGCCCGCGATGGAATGGGACCAGCAGAGTCAGTCCGGAGTCACAGACTTCGGCTAGCAGTTTTTTCCGGGAACGGTGCAATGATGCCGTCCCACTGTAACGTCAGGCAGCCAAGGAAGAGCACAGCGCTGGAGAGCATCCCGGCGGCAACACAGGTGCGATGTGGGATATCCGGCGATTTGGAGGCCGGAGCCATTGCACGCTCGTCCACCGCGGCGCGAACCGCTGGCCTGCGTGAGGTAACCGATCCATAGCTCCAGGTTACCGGCTCCTTCCGCAACAACTCCGCTGTAATCCCGCACCAGTTGAACTTATTCCGACTGACATGGACATGCCAGCCGTTAGCGGTGTGGAGATCTTATGAGCAAGGGAATTCTTTACGATGCGACTCTGTGCATCGGATGTAAACAGTGTGAGAGCGCTTGCGCTCAGCAGAACGAACTCCCCTACGATGACAAGATAGCGGCGGAGTCGGTTCAGACTGACCACAAGTTCACTACGGTTCTCGCAAAAGATGACAAATTCATGCGTCGGCTATGCCAGCACTGCGAGCATCCCGCCTGCGCCTCGGTTTGCCCGGTCGGAGCGTTCCACAAAACCGCAGACGGTCCAGTAGTGTACGACGTCTGGAAGTGCATCGGATGCCGTTACTGCATGGTGGCCTGCGCCTTCTCGCAGCCCAAGTACGAATGGGGCAAGCTGAACCCACGCGTGCGCAAGTGCATCATGTGCCCGGACCGCGTAGCGCAAGGCCTTGCAACGGCCTGCGCCACTGCCTGCCCCACAGGCGCAACAAAGTTTGGCGATCACGAATCATTGATTGCTGAAGCAAAGGACAGGATCCGCAATAATCCCGAAAATTACGTCGATCACATTTATGGTCTCAATGAAGTGGGCGGAACCAGCGTCCTGATGCTGTCTTCTGTGCCCTTTGAACAGTTTGGCCTGCCTAAGATTCAACGGATCGGACAGGAGGCGTTGCCGGAGTACACCGGCCGCGTCATGGACATGATGCCGGACTTTATCCCCCTCTGGGCCCTGGTCCTTGGCGGCGTGTACTGGGTTTCGAATCGCCGCGCTGAAGTCGCCGAAGTTGAGGCGGAAGAAAGAGCGCTGAGAGGTGGCAAATGACAATCATGAATATAAAGGTCACGTTCTGGAGAGTTCTATTCGTCGTAATCATGATTGCTGGTCTTTACTCCACTTACGTCCGCTATCTTCATGGTCTGGGCGCGGTCTCCAACATGAACGACCAGTATCCCTGGGGACTGTGGATCGGATTTGATTGCCTCTGCGGAGTCATGCTGGCCGCCGGTGGCTTCTGCGTAACCGGCGCGGTATATATCTTCCACGTCGAGCGCCTGCACAGCGTTTGCCGCCCGGCCATTCTTACTGCCTTTCTCGGATATGTCCTGTTCATCGTCGGTCTGCTCTTCGATTTGGGCCGTCCGTGGTTCATCTGGCACCAGATGATCTACATGAACTTCCACTCGGTGATGTTCGAAGTGGGCATGTGCGTGATGACCTACACCACGGTTCTCTTCCTCGAATTTCTCCCCAATGTGTTGGAGCGCTTCAACCTTGCGGCGCCCATTCGCTGGGTCAAGAAAATCTATCCCGTGCTGGTCTGTCTCGGCATCCTGCTCTCAACCCTTCACCAGAGCTCGCTCGGATCGCTGTTCCTGATCTTCCCCGAGAAGATGAGTCCGTTCTGGTACACGCCGGCGCTGCCGTTCTTCTTCTTCCTTTCGGCAATCGCTTGCGGCCTGGCGATGACCATCTTTGAATCCACCCTCAGCGCCCGCGCCTTCGGGCGTGGCCTGGAGCGTTCCGTCATGACTGAACTCGGCGGCGCGCTGTACGTGGTTCTGTGGATCATTGCGCTTCTAAGGCTTCAGGATTTCGTTCACCGTCACGTCTTCGCGTCCATCTTCAAAGGCTCCTACGAAGCGTATTTCCTGTGGACCGAGCTGATCCTGTGCTTCGCGATTCCTCTCACCATGCTCAGCTTCAAGAAGGTCAGGACGAATCCGCACCTGCTGTACCTTGCTGCTTTGTCCACCATTCTGGGCTTTGTCACCAACCGGCTCAACGTGGCAGTCACCAGCATGGACCGCTGGAATGGAAGTCATTACCTGCCCAGCTTTACTGAGACCAGCATCACTCTCATGATCTGCGCACTGGGCTTCTTCTTCTTCAATATGGCAGCGCGCTTCCTGCCGATCTTTGAAGATGAGCATCACGCGGATTCCCACGCTGCATCTGCTTCCGAGCAGCTTGGAGCGGGCCAGCCCACCCTGGTGCATTAAACAACAGCCGGGAGTCTCTGATGACAGAGACTCCCGCGTTTTTCCGGAGCCACGATGTTCGAGCAACTTCAGTCGCGAGTGAAGCACGTCAGCACAAAGCTCCTGGTTTTATTGCTGACCTGCCTGGCATGTGGCTCTGCGTTGCTTGGATACATCAACATTCGCCTGCACCGCCATGATCTTCAGCAGGTCTCGCTGGAGCAGGCAATCGAAATCAGCGACTTTGTCAGGGACAACACCTACCGCTCGATGATGGCCAATGACCGCCAGGGTCTGCATGAAGCCATCCAGGGAATCGGCAGTCACAGCGAAATCGAGCGCGTGCGCATCATCAATCAGGATGGCCGGGTCGCCTTTTCCAGCGACTCGCGCGAGACCGGAAACCTCATTCCCCGCAACAGCGCGGAGTGCGTCGAGTGCCACCAGGGTTCTGACCGGCCGACCCCGAAACTCAGCAATCGCTTCCGTATTTACCAGGCAGAGGACAAGGGCGGCAGGCATCGGGTGCTGGGCGCAATCACGCCCATTGTGAACAAGCCCGAGTGCTCCGACGCCGCCTGCCATGCTCATCCGGCAAGCCGCCACATTCTCGGAATTCTGGACACCGGCCTCTCTCTCAAGCAGGAAGACGCCAGCCTCGCACAGAGCAGCATGTGGATTATTCTTCTGCTCCTCGGTGGCGCCGGAATGGTCGGCGTGTTGGTATGGTATGCAATCCGCAGCGTGTTGCATACGCCGTTAAAGCGCCTGCGCGAAGGCACCGAACATCTGGCCGAGGGAGAACTCGGTTATCAGATTCCTGTCCAGTCCGCCGACGAACTCGGCGATCTGGCAAAAGCTTTCAACAGCATGAGCAGCCAGTTGCAGTCCGCACAGCGGGAAATCACCAGTTGGACGCACACCCTCGAACACCGCGTGGAGCAGAAGACCAGCGAGTTGCAGAACACCCAGCAGCAGATCCTGCAGGTCGAGCGCATGATCGCCATCGGCAAAATGTCGGCCGTCGTCGCGCATGAGATCAACAATCCGCTGGCCGGGATTCTGACCTACTCCAAGCTGATCAAAAAGTGGATTCAGCGCGGCATTCGTGATGAGGAGCAGAAGCAGGAGGCAATCGAATCGCTGGAGCTGATTGCCTCGGAGAGCAAGCGCTGCGGCGAACTGTTGCAGAACCTCTTGTCGTTCTCCCGCACCGCGCCCATCAACCTCAGCCTCTCGGACCTCAACATGGTCGTTGCCCGCACCATCCGCCTTGCCGAGCATAAGGCGGAGATGAGCGGAGTCCTGCTTCAGGTTGACCTGGACCGCAATCTGCCACCGCTGCATTGCGACTCGGCGCAGATCGAGCAGGTCGCGCTCGCCATGGTCATCAACGCCATTGACGCCATGCCGCATGGCGGAAATCTCTGGGTCTCCACCCGCCTTGTGCCAGGCACTGAAACCATCGAATTGCAGGTGCGCGACGACGGCGTTGGCATTCCGCCTGAGATTCTTCCGCAGATTTTTGATCCCTTCACGACGACCAAGGAAGTCGGCAAGGGCGTTGGACTGGGACTGGCTGTCTCCAAGGGAATTGTGGAACGCCACGGAGGCCACATTGAAGTCGCCTCCCAACTTGGCGTAGGAACCACTTTCCGAATTTTTCTGCCTTTGCGTGCCGTTCAAGCCGGCAAGGAACACGCAGAGGCTTCATCGGGTAATTGAGCGCGAGGCAACAAGGCGCGGGAGCAGGAACGTGAGCGAGAGCAAGGGCCGTTTACTGATTGTGGATGACGAGTTGAGCGTGCGCGATTCGCTGAACAAATGGTTCCGCGAAGAGGGCTACGAGGTAGGCACTGCGGAGAACGCCAGCGAAGCGCTTCTGCGTCTGGCCGAACACCCATGGGACATCGCGCTGCTGGACATCAAGATGCGCGGCACCGACGGCATCGAATTGCAGCGCAGGATTCACGAGCTGGACCCGAATCTGATCGTCATCATGATGACCGGTTACGCCTCCGTGGAAACCGCCGTGGCCGCGCTGAAAAACGGCGCTTATGACTACGTCACCAAGCCTCTCGACCCGGATGAGATCGCCCACCTCATGCACAATGCTCTCTCCCACCGCACCGCGCGTGAAGAGAATGTCCGCCTGCGCGAAACCGTGGACCAGGTGGCGCGCCCCGACCACATGGTAGGCCAGAGCGCCGCCATGAAAAAGGTCTTCGACGCCATCGAAACCGTGGGGCCAACCGACGCTACCGTGCTGATCACCGGCGAGAGCGGCACCGGAAAAGAACTCGTGGCGCGCGCCATCCACTTCGCCAGCCCCCGCCGTTACCATCCCCTCGTCGCCATCCACTGCGGAGCGCTGACTGAAACCTTGCTGGAGAGCGAACTCTTCGGTCATGAGAAGGGCGCGTTCACCGGAGCGCAGTACCGCAAGAAGGGCAAGTTCGAAGTAGCCGAGGGCGGCACCGTTTTCCTCGATGAAATCGGCGACATCAGCCTCCGCACCCAGACTGACATGCTCCGCGTTTTGCAGGAGCGCGAGATTGTGCGCGTCGGCGGCAACACCGCGATCAAGGTGGATTTCCGCTGCGTGGCCGCAACCAACAAGCCGCTGGAGCAGCAGATTGACGAGGGCCGCTTCCGCCCCGATCTCTACTACCGCCTCAACGTTTTCCGCATCGAGTTGCCGCCCCTCCGCGAGCGCCGTGACGACATTCCCATGCTCGTCGATCACTTCGTCCGCAAGTTCTCGCGTGATATGAACAAGAAGATTCTGCGCGTCAATCCACGCGCCATGGACCTGCTCCAGCAATACCACTGGCCGGGAAACATCCGCGAGTTGGAGAACGCCGTCGAGCGCGCCATGGTGGTTTCGCAGGAGCCTGAGCTGCGCGAGCGCGACTTCACCATCCAGCCGCACGCAACCACGGCTGCCCCGCTGCCCGATGCCCGCTCGCTTGAGGACATGGAGAAAGCCCATATCCTACGAGTGCTCGATGAGTGCGGCGGAAATCAGACTCGCGCCGCCGAGATACTGGACATTGACCGCGTAACCCTGCACCATAAATTGAAGAAGTACGGTTGGACCAAGCAGATTTTGGCGGCGCCAGAAAGCCGATGAAGGTATTACAGCTATTACCAATCGGAGGGCCTCACGGACCTTTGCTGGATTGGTTGCGTTCGGAGCTCTCCGACGCATTCCAGATCCGTTGCGAGATTCTGAACCCTCCTCTGCGCCCTGATTTCGCCTTCCACTCAGAGCGCGGACAGTACCACTCCAGCGAGTTGCTGGCGCGCATGCAGCAGTACGCCAACTGGAAGACCTGGCGGGTGCTGGGCATAACTCCCGTCGATCTCTACATCCCGATTCTCACCTTCGTCTTCGGCGAGGCGCAGATGGGCGGCAAGTGCTCCGTGGTCTCCTACGCGCGCCTGCGCCAGGAGTTTTATGGCCTTCCGCCGGACGTCAACCTGCTCGCCCGCCGGCTGCTCATCGAGTGCATCCATGAGCTCGGCCACACCCTCGAACTGCATCACTGCGATGACTACCGCTGCGTCATGTCCAGCTCCCATGCCGTCGAGTGGATTGACCTGAAGGAGCAGACCTTCTGCATGGACTGCGGCGCCAAGGCCCAGGCGCTGGCAAAGAAGTAGCTCCTCACTTCCCGCTGCAGCGCACCCCGGACTTCCTGTAACGCGGCCTTTCCCCCGGACTCCTCGCGATGAATAGTACAATCGGCCTTTCCGGAAAAAACGAATCGGCCGCCGCTGATTCCCTGATAACGCACCTGGGAGATTCAAGTTGATTGTTGCTGGCGTAATGAGCGGAACCTCAGCCGATGGCGCCGATGTTGCCTTGGTGCGCATCACCGGGCGAGGCTTCCGTACCCGCTTTGAGTTGATCCTGCATCGTGGTTTTCCCTACCCTGCCGCCGTGCGTCAGGCCGTTCTCGGCGCAATGAACGCGCCCTCCATCGCCGTCAGCGAACTGGCCCGCCTCAACTTTCTCCTCGCGGAGCTTTACGCTGATTGCGTGCGCCGCACGCTGCGTCAGGCAAAGGTCTCCTGCGATCTCGTGGGCTGCCACGGACAGACCATCTATCATCAGGGCGAGGCCTCCAGCTACCTCGGACGAAAGATCGCCTGCACCTGGCAAATCGGCGATGGCTCCATTCTCGCCTCCCACCTTGGAATTCCAGTCGTCAGCGATTTCCGTCCCGCCGACATGGCCGCCGGAGGCATGGGCGCGCCCTTGGTTCCCTTCCTCGACCTGCTCGTTTTTCGCAACTCAAAGCGCGGGCGCATCGTGCAGAACATCGGAGGCATCGCCAACCTTACCGCGATTCCCGCCGCCGCCTCACCCTCCCAGGTGCGCGCCTTTGATACCGGCCCCGGCAACATGGTGATCGACGCTCTCTGCCAGCAGCTTTTCGGCAAGCCCTTCGACGACGAGGGAAAATTCGCGGCCAAAGGCGTCATCCTCCCAGCCGTCCTGGATGAGCTTATGAAGCATCCGTTCTTCCGCCGCCGGGGCCCTCGCACCGCCGGGCGCGAGGAGTTCGGGCGGGAGTACGTCAGCCACTTCCTCACCCTCTGCGGAAGCGCCGGCCCGCATGACATTCTGGCCACCGCCACCGCGCTCACCGCGCGCTCCATCGCCGCCGCCGTGCGCACGCTCGCAAAGCAGCATCGCTACCACGATTTTTTTGTCTCCGGCGGTGGCACCCGCAATCTCACCTTGATGAAAATGATCCAGTGCCAGCTTGACCCGCTGGGCATCGTCGTGCAGCCAACCGACGCCGCCGGAGTGCCCTCCCAGGCGAAGGAAGCCATTGCTTTCGCGCTCCTCGCCTACCAAACCTGGCATCGCCTGCCCTCCAACATTCCCGGAGCTACCGGCGCCAGGCGTGAGGCGATTCTCGGCAAGGTCAGCTATGTCTAGCCGCAGCCGCGCGCTCCTCCGCCGCGCCCTCGTGCTTGCCGCGCTTGCCCTCTGCTTTGCGCTCTGCGGCTGCGCCCCGCAGAAGCCGGACTCCCACACCGCCGTCATGCTGATCGAAAGTTCGCCTCTCAACCTCGACCCAAGAATCGGCACCGACGCGCAATCCGAGCGCATCGGAGAGCTGATCTTCGAGGGCCTGGTCCGCCGCGATGAGAACTTTGAGCTGAAGCCCCGCCTCGCCGAAAGCTGGCAAATTCCCGATCCTCTCACCTACATCTTTCACCTTCGCCGCGGCGTCCTCTTTCACAACGGACAGCCGATGACCTCGGCCGACGTGAAGTGGACCCTCGACTCCCTGCTTCTCGGAAAGGTGCGCTCGGCCAAAACCAGCGCCTACCGCTATGTCGATTGTGTCGAGGCCCCCGATGATTTCACCCTCGTCATCCGCCTCAAGGAGCCTTACGCCGCTCTCCTCTGGAACCTCTCCGACGGAGCGATGGGCGTGGTTCCGCGCGGCTCCGGAGAGGAACTTGCGCGCCAGCCCATCGGCACCGGCCCCTTCCGCTTTGTCTCCGAGGCTCCCGACCGCGAAGTCATCATCGCCCGCAATGAGCAGTACTGGGGCAAGCGCGCAGGCGTCGCCCGTGTGCTCTTCAAGGTCGTCCCCGATGCCACAACCCGTGCCCTGGAGCTTCGCAAAGGCTCTGCCGATGCCGAGATCAACGCCCTGCCCGGAGACATGATCCCAGCTCTCGCCCGTCAGCCGCTGCTCGTCATGGAGCGCGCTCCCGGAACCAGCTACCAGTATCTGGCGATGAATCTCCGCGATCCCATCCTAAGGAATGTGCTCGTGCGTCAGGCATTGGCCTACGCCGTGGACCGCGATCCGCTCATCCAATACCTCTGGCATGGCATGGCTCGACCTGCGAATAGCGTCCTGCCGCCGCAGCATTGGGCCTACGACGCGGCCGCCATCAGCTATCCGCATGACGTGGCAAAGGCGCGCCAGTTGCTCGACCAGGCAGGATACCCCGCAGCCGCCGATGGCGTGCGCTTCCACCTCGTGATGAAGACCTCAACCGACGAGACCACCCGCCTCCTCTGCGCCGTCCTCCAGCAGCAGTTGCGACAGGTGGGCATCGCGCTCGATATCCGAAGTTACGAGTTTGCGACCTTCTACGCCGATGTCGTCCGCGGAGCCTTCCAGTTGTACTCCCTGCGCTGGGTGGGAGGCAGCAACCAGGACCCCGACATCTTCGAGAACGTCTTTGACACCGCGAGCTTCGCGCCCCGCCGCGCCAACCGCGGATACTACTCCAATCCCGAGGTGGACCGCCTCATCGCCGTGGGCCGCCATAGCGTCGATGAGAAGGAGCGCGCCGTCGCCTACGGCGCAATCCAGCAGATTCTCAATCGCGACCTTCCATATGTCCATCTTTGGTGGGCAGACAATGTCCTGATGCACACTCGCCGCCTGGAAAACGTACAACTCACCCCTGCTGGAAATTACGACTTCCTGCGCGATGCGACGCTGGCCTATTGATTCAAAATGTGCTTTGGATTTTAACCTCCCTGATAACCTCTCGCGCGCCGGAGTGCGGTAGAATTGGGCCTGGTTCGGAGGCTTTGAGTTGCCAAAGTTTGAAGAGAGCCTGCAGAGGCTGGAAGTAATCGTCAGGGAAATGGAACGTGGCGAATTACCACTCGAGCACTCGTTAAAGCTTTTTGAAGAAGGTGTTGCTCTTGCCGGTTCTTGCCGGAAGGAGCTGGAAGACGCAGAAGGTAAGGTTGAAATCCTGCTGAAGCAAGACGGATCGCTGCACGCCGAGGCTTTTGGCGAGAGCAGCGAAAACAGTTAATAACCCGGACGAAGCCCCTCTCATTCCCCGTTTAGGAACTGCAAAACCTCTTTCCGACCGCCCGCCGCAAGGTGCGCAGGCAGTTGCAGTACGGAGAGAATATGCCGTCGCCGACCGTTGTCATCGCTCAGGCCGATCCCGCCATTGCCGTGGGACTGGCGAACGACCTTCACGCGCATTTTGCCCGGGTCACCGTGGCGGAAAGCCCCGTGGAGCTGCGCACCATGCTGCTGCGCCACCAGGCGCGAGTCGCGGTGCTCGATCTGGAATTGCTCGATCTCGATGAAGTCCGCCAGCTGGCTCGCACTTTTGGCGATCTCACTATCGTCTGCACGCACCGCTCGCCCGACGAGCGGATGTGGATGGACGCACTCAAGGCTGGAGCCGTCGAACTCTGCCACCCGCGGGATATGCGCTCGATTCTGCGCGCCTCGCGCTCTGCGATCACCCGCAGCCAGCCGGTCGCCGCATAGGCCGCCTCAAGCATCACTCCTGCCCCGCTGCGTGCGGGGCTTTTCCATGCTCAGGAATACGCGGCGCTCCGTCTATAATTCGGTGCAGTTGAATTCCTGATAGCGGCCGGTGCCCCAACCATGAGGTCAAAATGATTCTGGAAAAGTTACTGGAAGTGATGAAACAGGATGGAGTGGTCGCCATTGCGACCCTGGGAAAAGATGGACCGCACATGGTCAATACCTGGAATAGCTATCTCCGAGCCACCGAAGATGGGCGTCTCTTGATTCCTGCCGGATACATGCAGCGTACGGAGGCAAACGTGGCTTTCACTCCGGAAGTTTTAATAACCCTGGGGAGCAGCAAGATCAAAGGCCTTCATGGACCGGGTACAGGTTTCCTGATCAAGGGAAAGGCCGCATTTGTGACTTCTGGCCCGGATTTTGATCTTCTCAGGGAAACCTTCAAATGGCTGCGCGCCACCATGGTCGTTACCGTTGAGTCTGCCACTCAGACAATTTGAGTCCGCTGGTGGCCCGGTGCTCCCAATTTAGGATAGGCAGTGAGTGCATTGGCGATGATGCAGCTGCTATCGCCCTCACGGCGCGCCTAAGATGCGCCGTTTCTGAACGCGGTGTCCATTTCTGAGAGGGTCATCCTGAGGCGTAGCCGAAGGACCCCAGCCCAGCTCACATCTATCCATGCCGCCCCAAACTTTTCGTCCACCAGGATAGTGCGTTACTTGACGATTTTCTGCTCATAATCTGACTTGGCGTTGCAAGGGACTGACCTAACTGCCTGAATCCTGTCGCTGTTCACTGTCGGATTTCAACGGGAGTTCCATCAGGAACCAGTGACCAGATTTCTTCAATTTCAGCATCCGTAACCGCAATGCAACCATCCGTCCAGTCGATAGTTCGGTGAAGTGAGCCGAGCCAACCTAACCCATTAGCAATTCCATGGATCATGATGTCGCCTCCCGGACTAACGCCGAGCTTGCTTGCACGTTCGCGGTCAGTCTGATTCGGATAGGAAACATGAAGCGCACGATGGAATCTGCTGTCCCTCTTGCGACGGTCTATTTGATAAAGTCCCTCTGGAGTCCGATGGTCTCCTTCGCGCTCCTTGGGGGCATATCCACCTCTGCCTATTGCAACAGCGTAGGTCTTTATGACCGTTGCACCGCTTAGTAGCAGCAACTTGTGTTCTCTCTTGAGCACGAGGACCCTATCAACCTTCCGTGGTTGGTCGGAGAAAAGGAACAGCACCGGGAATATCAGGAGGACAGCAACCTGTACCGTGCGATTCATCTTGAAGAGTGTATCCGACCAACGCCTCTGCGTTGCCAGAGCACCTTCCAAGACGAATACCGGACGACAACAGGCTTTATAGCTCACGATCCCCAGTCAGCAGCGAACCGTCTCCGAACCATGTCAATCCCCATTTCTCTCCCTCTTCCCCTCAACCCACTCATTTCAAGCCAAATAGATTTTCCCTTCCGCTGAGGGGATCGCCCCCTCCACTTTGCTATCCTGAATATAGAGGCAGGGAAAGCAGGCGTAACCCTTCTGTTTTCAAATTTTTGGCGGGAAATATAGGGGGGGAGGGGGGGGAGGCGCGCAAGGCTCTTCTGTGCTCAGCAAAACGCGGCGTTCCGTCTATAATCCGGTCCAGTTGAATTTCTGATAGTCGGAGAGCTCGATGACTCGTTCCACGCTTCTTTCCCGCTGCCTCCTTGGGGCGGCAATTTCCGTTCTTCCCTTCTCCCTCGCGGCCTCGGAGAAGCCTGAGAAGCCCGCCGAAACACCCAAGGCCGCCGCGCCCGTTCCCCAGGAGCAGACCACCGACGGCATCGTCGACGCCGGCGGTCAGAAGATCGCCTACCAGGCCGTTGCCGGCGTCATCACCGTTGGCGCAACCGACGACTATGACGTCCAGCTCAACGCCGAGGGAAAGCTCCTGGAGCCGAACGATGTAAAGCTCCCCGCCGAGCTGAATCAAGCGCCCGCCACCGCGCGAATGTTCTATGCCGCCTATTTCAAGAAGGAGCAGAAGGCCGAGCAGCGTCCCATCACCTTCCTCTTCAACGGCGGTCCCGGCAGCGCAACCATCTGGCTGCACATGGGAACCTTCGGCCCCAAACGCATTCTCACCCCCGGTGACCAGCACCTCCCGGCCGCGCCCTACCAGCTTGTGAACAACGTCTATACCCTCCTGGACGCCAGTGACGTGGTCTTCATCGACGCTCCCGGCGCGGGCTTCAGCCGCATCTACGGCAAGGACAAGGAAGACGCCTTCTGGGGCGTCGATCAGGACGCCGAGGCCTTCGCCCGCTTCATCGTCCGCTTTGTCTCCAAGTACAACCGCTGGAATTCGCCCAAGTACATCTTCGGCGAGAGCTACGGCACCACCCGCGCCGCCAATCTCGCCAACCTCTTGCAGTCTGAAAAACACATGGATCTCAACGGTGTCATCATGCTCTCGCAGATCCTCACCTACAACAGCAGCCCTGATCGCGTCGTCCCCGGCCTGGACATCGCCTACGAACTCGTGCTGCCGACCTACGCCGCCACGGCCTGGTATCACCACCGCCTGCCGCACCAGCCCGCCGCGCTTCAGCCCTTCCTCAAGGAGGTGGAAGCGTTCGCCCTCGGCGACTTTGCCCATGCCCTCGCCCTCGGCACCGCCCTGCCCGAAGCCGACAAAAAGGCCATCGCCGAAAAGCTCCACGAGTACACCGGGCTCCCCGTTTCACTCCTGCTGAAAGCCGATCTCCGCATCGAGGGCGGCGTCTTTGAAAAGTCCTTGCAGGACGATCAGGACATCACCACCGGACGCCTCGACACCCGCTTCTCCGGCCCCACCCTTGACCCGCTCAGCAAGGATGCCCAGTACGATCCCATGAGCTCTTCCGTCGCCTCCGCCTACGTCGCCGCCTTCAACGACTATGTTCGCCGCGATCTCAAATTCGGTAGCGATCAGACCTACTCGCTCTATGCCAACTTCAAGGGCCATCCGTGGAACCAGGGGCACCACGCTCCCGGCGGACCTCCGGCCGCATACTCGCGCGGCGTAAACGTCATTGCCGACCTCGCCACGGCCATCAAGCTCAACCCGCGTCTCAAGGTGCTCCTCAACGCCGGATACTACGATCTGGCGACCCCTTACTTTGCCGCTGTCTTTGAAAACCGCCACCTCGCCATCCCCCCGGAACTCGTCAAGAACATCGACTACGCCTTCTACGAGTCCGGCCACATGGTTTATCTCCAGGAGCAGTCGCTCAAGGCCCTGCACGACAACGTAGCGGAGTTCATTCGCAAGACCTCCGGCGTGCCCTCCAGCGCGCAGTAGAGATGCCTCTCTGTGGAAGGCCCGGCTCCGGCTGGGCCTTCTTTTCTTCCGCGCGCGGCACTTCCATCCTCCATCCGTGCGCTGTTACACTTTGGAGCGTCCATGCTTAAAGAAACTTTGCTCCAGGGCCAGAAGATTGCCGACGCCGCGCTCGAGCGCCTGCTGCCCGCCGCCACCGTCTACCCGTCCTCCATCCACCAGGCGATGCGCCACAGCGTCTTCGCCGGAGGCAAGCGCCTGCGTCCCATCCTCTGCATGGAGTCCGCGCGCATGATCGCCGGCACCATGCCTGAAGGGGTTGACGAACTCGGCGCAGCCATCGAAATGCTGCACACCTATTCGCTCGTGCATGACGATCTGCCGGCTCTCGACAATGACGATCTGCGCCGCGGCCGTCCCACCTGCCACAAGGCCTTCGGCGAGGCCACTGCAATCCTCGCCGGCGATGCCCTGCAAACCCAGGCCTACGAGGTCATGGCGCGGCTCAACTGCCCTGCTGAGGCGCGTGTCCGCATCATCGAGGAGCTGGCCCACGGCACCGGAACCATCGAGGGCATGATCGGCGGCCAGGTCGTGGACCTCGAGTCCGAGCACGTTCGCCCGGACCTGCCCACGCTCGAATACATCCACCGCGCAAAAACCGGCGCGTTGATCGTCTCTTCCCTGCTCACCGGCTGCTATTATGCGGGTGCAAAGGCCGTCGAGGTTCAGCGCGTGCGCGAGTTTGGACGCGCCGCCGGGCTGGCCTTCCAGATCGCCGACGACATCCTCGACGTCACCCAGACCAGCGAGCAGCTCGGCAAAACCGCCGGCAAGGATCTCGCCGCTGAAAAGGTTACATACCCCGCGCTCTTCGGCCTCGCCAAGGCCGAGGAGATGGCGGCGCAACTCATTCGCACCGCATGCTCATCTCTGGATAGCTTTGGCGAGCGTGCCAGCACATTGAAGGAAATTGCCCGGTACATTGTCGAGCGGAAGAAGTAACCCGATCCTGATTTCGATTTCGTGAGGCGCTTCTCAATGAGCGTAATCGACGAAGTTCTTGCCGCCAATGCCGCCTACAAGGAAACGCACGACGCCCGTCTCTATTCGCCGGAGCCGCGCCGCAAGCTCGCCGTGCTCATGTGCATGGATACCCGCCTTGACCGCCATGCCCTCGGCATCGACTTCGGCGACGCCCACTTCATCCGCAACGCCGGAGGCATCGCCACCGACGACGCCATCCGCTCCCTGCTCATCTCCCACTACATGCTCGGAACCCAGGAAGTAATGGTCATCAACCACACCGATTGCGGTCTGCAAAAAGCCAGCGAAGAGGAGATGCATGCCCTCGTCCTCCAGAAAGCCGGAAAGCCCGCCAACATCCCCGTCCGCTTCCATGCCTTCAAGGACGTAGCCCAGAACGTCCACGAGCAGCTTGAGCGCCTGGCCGCTCACTCCTGGGTGCGAAAAGAATTGATTTTGAGGGGATTTGTTTACGACGTGGAAACCGGTCGCCTGTCCGAAGTTCCGTGGCGCTGTACCCGCTGACAGCGTTCGCCCGCCCGCCCGTCTGCGCTCACTTTCGCGCAAACGAACGAATCCCGAGGTTTCCGAACCCATTCGCCTCGACCAGCAGCTCGCGTTAGACCCTTACCAGACCTGCTCTCGTTGCTTCCAGCTTATTAGGCTGGCCGCCCCGTGCGGCCCCGGTTCGGGCTCCGGGCTCACCGACCAATCGGACAAACCGATTCGTTCCTCGGGATTCTATCTTGCCTTTCACAGTTCCCTGTTCGCCTCAACCAGCAGCTCGCTATAGACCCTCACTGCCCCTCGTAGACTCATCGTCGGATGTCGTGCATCAGCAGGCCGGCCAGTTTGCGGCTGGCTAGCCGTCGGGCAAATCAGTGCGACCTGATCGCCCATGCGCCGGATTGCGTCCGGCGCGCGGCCCAACTGTCTTGCGACAATCGAGCACCTGGAGAGTTGCGCTCTCCCGGCCCTGTCGCCTTTGCGGGCGCCAGGCTTCGTTCCCTTCCGCCACCGCCGTGTCGGAAAGGAGACTCAAGAGCTTTCACTCTCGCGTCGCGGGACCGCCGTCCCTGGTCTCCAGCAACTGCCGTCGCTGGATTCGCTGATGACTTCCAAGTCCGTCGATGGCCTAAGTGAGCTCGCTTGAGCCCCGGACTCACCACCAACTGGAAAAACTTCGGAAACTGTCAAAGAACGAGGTTGTTGTACCGCAACCAGAAAAAGAGTCAACAAAACATTGCCGATTTTATGTCCTTTGTTTTCAATCAAGTGCAGCTCGTCCACAGGCCTATGCCTTAGATCTTGTGCAAGGCCCGCAAGATTATCGCAACTGGGCGCTCACCGAACCCTTTCCCGGCCCCAGCCTCGGCTCGTTCTCACCCGCATAAACACTGCTCAAAACAGCGTTCGCCAATTCTCGCGGAAGCTCCACTCCCATCACGATTCCGCAACCGGTCGATCCCTCCACCCACGGTGCAAAACTCGCGCAAATCCGCTTCCAGCGCAGCTCTCCAAATTCACGCAACTGTAACTTTCGCGCCAAAATAACGGCGCAAAAAATGGCTCCGGCATTCCATTCCTCCCGCCGGAGCCACAAATTCCCGCTATTTCAGCTTCAGCTCGCGCCTCACGCCCGGCTGCATCTCCCACAGCTCAAAGTTCTGCTCCTTCGCCGCCGCGGCCAGCTTGTGCGGATCGCCCGTCAGCATGGGAAACGTTCCAAAGTGCATCGGTACCACCACGCGCGGCTTCAGCAGCTTGCACGCATACTCGGCCTCGCGGATTCCCATCGTGAAATGGTCGCCCATCGGCAGCAGCGCAATGTCCGGGCGGTAGAGATCGTGGATGATCTGCATATCGCTGAACACCGCGGTGTCTCCCGCATGGTACAGCTTCAGGCCGTTGCTGAACTCCAGCACGTAGCCGCACGCCTCGCCCGCATAAATGAAGGAGCCGTCCTCCTCCTGGATTCCGCACGAGTGTACTGCGTGGACCATCGTCACCTTCACGCCCGCGACCTCCTGCGTGCCCCCCTTGTTCATCGGCGAAATGTTCTTCGCGCCCTTGCTGCCCAGCCATGAGGCGAGTTCGTAAATCCCCACCACCGTCGGTTGCAGTTCGCGGCAAATCGCCACCGCGTCGCCGATGTGGTCGCCGTGCCCGTGCGTGCATAGCAGCACGTCCACCTTCGGCTGGTGCTTCTCCGCCTCGGGACACAGCGGGTTCTGCGTGATCCACGGGTCGATGAGAAACGTCTTGCCTTCGGCCGTTTCAATTCTGAAGGTGGAGTGGCCCAGCCATGTCAAGTTGATTGGCGCTGCATTCGTCGGCATCGTTCTTTCCCTCGTTCTCCAAATTTGTTGCCTGTACCGCCGCCGTTGTTAGCGCGGCTCGGACTCTTTCCACCCGCGGTAGCCTCCCGCCAGTGAAAGCACGTTGCGGAAGCCCATCCGCTGGAGCATATACGCCGCCAGTGCCGAGCGGCTGCCGCCCCCGCAATAGAGCACGATCCTGCGCTCCTTGTCGCTGGTCACCTGGTCGATGTTCAGTTCCAGAACTCCCCGCGCAATGGTGGCCGCTCCGGGAATCGTTCCCTTCTGCCAGTCCTCGGGTTCGCGCACGTCGATCAGCGAAAAATCCTCGCCCGCCGCTTTCATCTGCCGCAGCGCATCGGCGGGAATCTCCCTTACCTCGCGCTTCACTTCATCAACCAACTGTTTGAACTCGGGCATGGTCATTGCGCAATCCTCCAGGGTGATCTCGCCAGGCGGCAGCTCCCCCGCGCCCCGGCGCATCGGACACATTCTACCGCCTCGGTCAACCGTGGCTCCAACTCCTTGGATGATAGAATCCGTGATGCGGCGAGGCCGGATTGAGCCATTGGCAAAGGAGCTCTCTTCCTTCCCGCTGGTGGGCCTTTCCGCTCCTGACGGAAGGCCGCTCCCGGACTGTCGTAATGTTGAACGCAACCCAACCCGAAGAAAAGCGCGACGGCGATTCGTTATCGTTAAAGATGGAGGGCTTCCTTCTTGAGGTCGCCGATGCCGTCAACACCACCCTCGACCTTGAAACGCTGATGAGCCGCGTCGCCGAGTTGGTCAAGCGCATCATCAACTACGATGTCTTTGCCATCCTCCTCCTTAACGAGCGCCGCCAGGAACTCCGCATCCGCTTTCAGGTGGGCCATGCTCCGGAGGAAGCCGAGCGCATTCGCGTCAAAGTAGGTTCGGGTATCACCGGAATGGCCGTTCAGCGCGGTGAGCCCGTGCTGGTCAACAATGTCCTTCAGGACCCCGAGTACATCTCCAGCGGAGCCAAGGTCCTCTCCGAGCTGGCCGTCCCGCTCATCATCAAGGGCCGCACCATCGGCGTCATCGACGTCGAGGCCTCCGAGAGCAACTTCTTTTCCGAGGAGCACCGCAGCGTGCTCATGCTCATCGCCTCGCGCGTGGCCATTGGCGTGGAAAATGCGCGCCTCTACACCCGCGTGGCCCGCCAGGCCCGCCAGCTTGTCCTGCTCAATGAAATCAGCCGCGAGCTCACCTCCATTCTCAATCAGGACCAGCTCTTCAAGCGCATCGGCGAGCTTCTGCTGCGCCTCATCGATTACCAGATGTTTTCCATCCTGCTGCTCAACTCCCGGCGCACCAAGCTTCAGCACCGCTTCTCCCTGCGCTTCAATGAGAATGTGCAGCTCAAGCATGACATTCCCTTGGGCCGCGGCCTTGTCGGCTATGCCGTCGAGCACAACCAGTCCGTAGTGGTGCCGGATGTGACCCATGACGAGCGCTACATTCCACTCAACCCGGAAACCATGAGCGAGCTCTGCGTGCCCCTTGTCTACAAAGACGAGGTCATCGGAGTGCTCGACCTTGAGCACACCCGCCGCAATTACTTCACCGAGGAGCACGCCCGCGTCGTCAAGACCCTGGCCGCCCAGGTCGCCATCTCCATTGAGAATGCGCGCCTCTACGAAACCATCGAAAAGCAGGAGCAGCGTCTGGAGAAGGATCTCCTGCTGGCGCGCGAGTTGCAGTACCGCTTGCTGCCGCAGAAGATTCCCCAGCTTCGCCGCGCCGAGTTCGCGGCCCAGTCCATCCCTGCCCGCGCCATTGGCGGCGACCTCTACGATTTCGTCCCCTACCCGGGCACCGAGTTGACCGCGCTGGCAATTGGCGACGTCAGCGGCAAGGGCGCGCCCGCCGCCATCTACGAGGCGCTCGTCAGCGGCATCCTCCGCTCCCACGCCGCCGAGGAACCCGCCGCCGCCGGGATGCTGACGGCCATCAACCTTTCGCTCGCCGAGCGGCCCATCGCGGCGCAGTTTGTTTCCATTCTCTACGCTTTGTGGAATGAAAATGATATGTCGCTGCGCATCGCCAACTCCGGCCTGCCTCATCCATGGCGCTGCGGAAAAAGAGGCAAGGCTGAGCGCGTGGAGATCAGCGGCATCCCGCTTGGCCTCTTCCCCACCGCAGAGTACGATGAAGTCACCTTTCGCACGCGCCCCGGCGATGTCTTCCTCTTCTTCAGTGACGGCATTCCTGACGCGCAGAACGAGACCGGAGCCGTCTTCGGCATGACGCGCCTCGCCCATGTGCTGGAGAAACATCGCAAGGATCCGGCCGCCGATATTGTGGAAGCCGTCTTCGCCGAAGTGAACCGCTTTGTGGGAAGCGTGGAAGCGTTCGACGACCAGACCGTAGCGGTACTCAAAATCAAGGAAACGGCAAAAGATAAGTGACCATTCGCAAAGGCTCCATCGAACAGCGCCCTCCGGCTTTCACCTATCAGAACGGCAAATCCGGCCGCGCCCTGTGCTGCGAGCAGGTCGAGGTAGAGCGCCTCGCGCGCCGCTTCGGAACGCCGCTCTATGTGTACTCGGCAACCGCCATTCGCGCCCGCGTTGCAGCCTTCCAACGCGCATTCCAGAAGCAGTCGCACACCATCTGCTACTCCGTAAAAGCAAATTCGAACCTTGCCATCCTGCGCCTGTTGGCCTCGCAGGGCTGCGGCTTTGACGTGGTCAGCGGCGGCGAGTTGCAGCGCGTCATCCGCGCCAGCAAACGCGCCGCCGCCAGCGTCGTCTTCTCAGGAGTAGGCAAGACCGCCGCTGAGATGGACGCGGCGCTTGAGGCTGGAATTCTGCTCTTCAATCTTGAGAGCGAAGCCGAACTCTCCCTGTTGGGAGCACGCGCCGCAAAACTCAGGAAGACCGCCCGCATCTCTTTCCGCGTGAATCCCGACGTCAAGGCTGAGACTCATCCCTACATCAGCACCGGACTGCGCCAGCACAAGTTCGGCGTTCCAATCACCAAGGCTCGCGAACTCTATCGCAAGGCCGCCAGCTTCACCTTCCTCGATCCGGTCGGCGTGAGTGTTCACATCGGTTCGCAGATCACCGATGTAAAACCCTTTGCCGAGACCATCGAGCGCGTTCTCTCCCTCGTGCGCGACCTTACCTCCGACGGACTGAACATCAGCTTTGTCGATGCCGGCGGCGGACTTGGCATCCGCTACAAGGGAGCCACCACCGCGGAGTTCAACCGCAGCCTGAAGGCCTATGCCGCCGCCCTCACAAAGCCCTTGCAGCGCACCGGGCTGCATCTGCTGCTGGAGCCGGGGCGCTCCATCGTTGCCGCCTCCGGAGCGCTGCTGACGCGCGCGCTCTACGCCAAGGAAAATGGCGGCAAGCAATTCCTCGTCGTGGATGCCGCCATGAACGATCTCATCCGCCCCTCGCTCTACGCCGCCCACCACGAGATCGTCCCCGCCACTCCGCGCAAACCGTCCTCGGAAAAAATCAAAGACACCGTCAGCGGCATCATGGATGTCGTTGGACCGGTTTGCGAAACCGGAGACTTCTTTGCCCGCGAACGCGAAATGCCTCCCGTCGCTCCCGGAGACCTGCTTGCAATTCTCGATGCGGGCGCCTACGGCATGAGCCTCTCATCCAACTACAACTCGCGCGGGCGCGCGGCAGAGGTATTGGTTGATGGCAGCAAGGTTCGCCTCATTCGCCGCCGTGAAACTTTTGAGGACCTCATTCAGGGCGAAATCTAAGGTCGCGGAATCATTGCTTAAGCGAATCGCCGGATTGAACTCCCGGCATCGCGTGGCTACTCTGGTTCCACGATGTTACCGGACTCATACATCCACGACGAGGAGCCGCAGACCAACTGCACATGGTGCGGCGAAATGCTCCACAGGAACGCAATGCCTCAACGCAGCGCCGGCGTCTTCTGCTCGCGGCGCTGTGAGATCGAAGGAAACTTCTGGCTCTTCCAGGAAATGTGCGCCATCGAAATTACTCATCCCCAGCAGTCGGCCGAAGGACACTGCGACAGCCCCTAGCCCATGGGCTCCTGCACGGCTACTCTGGCTCGCTCATTTTCGTATCTGGCGCACAGACTCCGGATTGCTCCAAACGATTAACCGCTAGGTAACTCCGCGATTCCAAACGATTAACCACTCTGCAAATAGTTAAGCTGTTTTTGCACCATTCATGATGCATTTTCGGCGTTTTTCAGCGTTGTCCCCACTTCAATTTGCTGCGCAGTACATTGAAGAACGATCGATGCATACGCAGCAGTTTCACGCGGTAATCCGCCTTCCGGCACACGATCTGGTCGCGCTGCACTACCGGCATTCCCACCTGCCCATCCACGCTCAAAACGCCGTCCGCGCCGCTGTCCAGGCGGACGGAAATCAATGCGTCATCGCCTACAACCAGTGGACGATGCGTAAGCGCATGCGGACAGATTGGCGTCAGCACAATCGCCTCCACGCTGGGCATCAGCACCGGCCCTCCCGCCGCCAGCGAGTACGCCGTAGAGCCCGTGGGCGTGGCCACTATCACGCCGTCGGCCTGGTACTCCACTACGCGCTCGCCGTTGACGCATAGTTCGAATCCGATCAGGCGTGCCACTGTGCTCTTGATCACTGCGTCATTGAGCGCCATGTAATGCGCAACCTCGCTATTTTCGCGGATCAGACGGCAGTCCAGCACGGAGCGCGACTCCACCGGACATCGCCCTTCGGCGGCCGCCTCCAGCGTCGCGTACAACTCGTCGAGGCGCACCTCCGTGAGGAAGCCGAGCGATCCCAGGTTAACGGCGAGCATTGGAATCTCAGCCGCTCCAATGGCGCGCGCAGCCGAAAGCAGAGTGCCATCGCCGCCAAGAACCAGCACAAACTCCGGATGGAACTTGGCAATCTCGGAGCGCGCCACCACCAGATTGTGCGCGGCGTACGCGGCAGTCTGTTGGTCTACATAAACGCGATAGCCGTGCGCGGCCAGCCAGTTCAGCGCCTCCGGCACAATGGTCGCCAGCTCCGGCTTTGCAGGTTTCGAGACGATTGCGGCGGTCTTCACAGTTTATTTGTACTCCACTTCCGTGCTTTGATTTGCAGCGAAGTGCGCGTGCAACAGGAATTCTCGGTTGCCCTCGGTTCCAAGAATCGGAGAGTCGATGACTTCCATCCCCAGGCCGCCGAGTGCGGCAACGGAATCGCGAACCTTATCGACAGCGCCAAGCTGCGCCTGCTCGCTGCGTACGATTCCGCCCTTGCCCACCAACCCCCGCCCAACTTCAAACTGCGGCTTGATGAGCAACACCAGCTCACGGCGCTGCTGGCTCCTCCCCGCGAAAGACGCTGCAATTACCGCGGGCAACACCTGCGTGGCTGAGATGAACGATACATCCATCGAAATGAATTCCACCAGTTCCGGAACCTGTTGCGGCTCAAGATAGCGGGCATTCGTCTTCTCCAGCAGCCGCACTCTTGGGTCGGAACGCAGGCGCGCATCGATCTGGCCGTAACCCGTATCAATCGCCAGCACGCTCACAGCGCCATGTTGCAGCATACAGTCTGTGAAGCCGCCGGTTGAGGTTCCCACATCCATGCAGACCGTGCCCTCAAGCGCAATGTTCCAATGCTTCAGCGCGGCCTCCAGTTTGAGGCCGCCCCGGCTGACGTAGCGCAGGTCGCTGCCCAGCAGCCGAACCTCACAATCATCTGCAACCGCGTGTCCGGACTTCTGAACCTTTTGCTCGTCCACAAGCACGCGTCCTGCCAGGATCATCGCCTGCGCTCGCTCACGCGATGGCACGAGGCCGCGCTCCACCAGCAAAATGTCAATTCGCTTCTTCAAGGTACTTCACTTCTCCGCAGTTCAGGCGGGCAACATTCCGGCCTGGCTCTGCTCCGCACCGGCATTTGTGCAAAGCGGAAGAGAGCCAATCAATGCAATATCGAGGAGCCTTCCGCGGCCGCTTTTCATGGCTAATTTCCACATATGTGTTGAAAACCGTAGGCAGCTCGGCAGCAAGGATTGTAAATCCTCGCCAGAAGAGTTTCGCGATCCATGCGTTCCGCATCGCATCTCCGGCGGTGCAGAGTGGAGAAACGACCATGAACACTGGCTCTGTTGCACGCCGTGGGCGCTTTCTCACCGGCATTTCCACACTTGTGTTGAAAACATCGCGCCATGCACACTCGCCTTCCGGGTGCAAGCTCGCGGGGCGGCACCGCATACAGTGCAGATTGGAGAACACCGCATGAATACTGCCTCGAACGCCTGTACCGCGGAGTTTCCAACCGGCATTTCCACATCTGTGTTGAAAAGAAAATCAAAATTGCCCGCGCCGGAACACGCAGCCCGAGCTGCTTGGTTTAGAATTGCGGAACCGAACCCAGATGCCCACCACCAAGCACGCAGACGCTCCCTCGACGACGGCAAACACAGGATGCTTTTCCCTGGTGCCTGCCTCTGCCCAACAACAGATGTACCACACGCTCTCCGCAATGAAGCCCCTGAACGCAGCCAACGCGAGCGGCGCTGAGATCGCCGAGATCGCGGTTTGCCTTGTGATTGGTGAGAAGGATCCAGTCATTCTGGCGTGCCCCGCTCTGGGTGCGCGCTCTGCGCGCAAGGGAATTAGATTTACCGGCGGCAGGAATCTGCGCGGGGATGGGCGCTTTGAGGCGGCAACCATTCAGGCCGTCGCGGCACTATTCCGCGACCCGAAGTTAACTGCGCTGGTATGCGGTGGGAGGTTGGACCCCAGCGAAGATTACCGCAGCGCCTTCAGCTTTGCCGCGCGCCAGAGGCTTCCAATCCTTTTCCTGGTCGCAAATTCCTTCACCCCTGGGCGGCGTCAACAACTCGATCTGCGCACGCTCTACGCCGAGTATGGAATTCCGGTTTTCAGCGTGGAGGCGAATGACGCCATTGCGGCCTACCGGGTGGCCACCGAAGCACTGCACAACGCACGCCATCTCCGCGGCCCCTGCGTGATTGAGGCCTTAACCCTTCGCGGCAATGGCGTCAACAAAACGGAAGCGCTCAGACTGCTGCAGAGCTACATGCAGCGGCACGGGAACTGGCCTCTCTAGCGGCAGCCGTTGCTACTCTGATTCCCTCAAATCTTCACTATTCGTAACAAGACAAGCGCGGCCCAATCCTGTTTCATTATTCTCATGACTCGGCCCGCTTCAGTTCGCTTCGTTCCTGCCGCCGTGATCTTCCTTCTGCTCTGTGTTTCCGTGCTCTTTCTGGCTGCTGCCTCAAGCTTTACCTCCGCTTCCGGAAAGGGCAACCCGGAGTCGCGCGCCGAAATTCTCTCTACCTTGTTGCACTGAGCATGTTGAGTTGATCATCGCGCGGCACGTCGTCCGCTGACGCAGGAAAGCCGCACCCTCAGGTGCGGCCCGGAACGCCACTCTTACTAATCGTAGATTGATACCTGTCCCGCGGGTGGCTTGAGGCGAATCACAAACTCCTGCTGCGGCTGGTTCACTTCGACGTCATCGCCATAGGTTTGCATTCCATGCACAATCACCTGCAAGCGCAACTTTCCATACGGGATGTCGTCGATGTGGGCTCGTCCGTCGGTATCGGTCTTGAGCTGGAAGCCGTCGTTGTCCTGGCTGCCGTCTTTGCGCAGGGAGTGAATCACCACGCTGGCATTCTTGATGGGCTTTCCGTTGGAATCCTTGAGTACCACAAAGCTGAGAGCGCAGAACTGCTCGGGAGCCTTCTTCTTGTTGTTCCCCGCCGACAGCCCTATGGGCACTAGGAGCAGTAGAGCAAGGACGGTGGCGAATCGCGGCTTCATGGGTTTCCTCGACCTTGGAGTGAGCCTGGAGAGGCGCTGCGCAGCAGACGATCCTCAGACGCAAGCCTATTGTATGGGGACGCTGGCAGAACGCAAACTGCTACTCGACTGGTACCTGTGGTAGCCAGCGGACAATACCTTGGGCTGCGGCAGCGCAAAAGGTTCATCTCTGGATACATGAAATCTGAGTGAATTACGCTCATGTCAGCTTGACATCGTCCACCGGAAGAGATAAATTAGCACTCGTATGGCGAGAGTGCTAACAATATCCTCCGCGGATGTTGCTCTGGTCAACGTTTGAGCTGCGGCGACCGCCGCAAAGGTATCACTCAATCCCGAAAGGAGTTCCAAGAATGGCAACTGCAACTACCACGAAGCTGACCCCCTTGCATGACCGTATTGTTGTGAGCCGTATCGCAGAGTCGGAGACGTCTCGTGGCGGCATCATCATCCCCGATACCGCAAAAGACAAGCCGCAGGAAGGCGAAGTGATCGCCGTCGGCAAGGGCAAGTCCAACGATGAAGGCAAGGTGTTCCCCCTGGCAGTGAAGGCGGGCGACCGCATCCTGTTCGGCAAGTATGCCGGCACCGAGATCAAGATTGATGGCGAAGAGCTGCTGATCATGCGCGAGGAAGAAGTCCTCGGCATTCTCGCGAAGTAATCTTTGGCGGCCCTGATGGCCGCCGTTTGAGTTTTCCTCCACCCGCTGGTTCAACCGGCGTGGGTGGAGTAGTTCAAGAGTATCGAAGGAGCTTTTACAAATGGCAAAGCAGATTGTTCACGGTGAGGAATCCCGTCAGGCGATCCTCCGCGGCGTAAATGTGTTGGCAGATGCTGTCAAAGTCACGCTCGGACCGAAGGGTCGCAACGTTGTGATTGAGAAGAAGTTTGGTTCGCCGCTCATTACCAAGGACGGCGTTACCGTCGCCAAGGAAATCGAGTTGCAGGACACGCTCGAGAACATGGGCGCGCAGATGGTGAAGGAAGTTGCCAGCAAGACCAGCGACATCGCCGGTGATGGCACCACGACCGCAACGGTTCTGGCCCAGGCGATCTTCCGCGAGGGCGTGAAGACCGTGGCAGCCGGTGCGAATCCGATGGCGCTCAAACGCGGCATCGAAAAGGCCATCCTCGCCGTCAACGGCTCGGTGGACAAAGAAGGAACCCGCATCCCGGGCGCGCTGGACAAGCTGAGCAAGCCGGTTGACCGCGAAGAGCTGATCGCCCAGGTGGGCACCATCTCCGCCAACAACGACGAGACCATCGGCCACATCATTGCGGAAGCGATGAAGAAGGTCGGCAAGGACGGCGTCATCACCGTGGAAGAAGCCAAGACCATGGAGACGCAGCTGGAAGTGGTCGAGGGCATGCAGTTTGACCGCGGCTACCTCTCGCCTTACTTTGTGACCGACGCCGAGCGCATGGAAGCCGTTCTCGAGAACGCCGTCATCCTCATCCACGAAAAGAAAATCAGCAGCATGAAGGATCTTCTTCCGCTGCTTGAGCAGGTTGCCAAGAGCGGTCGTCCGCTCGTGATCATCGCCGAGGACATCGACGGCGAAGCACTGGCCACCCTGGTGGTCAACAAGCTGCGCGGCACGCTCAACGTTGCCGCCGTCAAGGCTCCTGGCTTTGGCGATCGCCGCAAGGCAATGCTGCAGGACATCGCGATTCTGACCGGCGGCAAGGCCATCACGGAAGACCTCGGCCTGAAGCTCGAAAACATCACGCTTGCCGATCTCGGCAACGCCAAGAAGGTCACCATCGACAAGGACAACACGACCATCGTCGAGGGTAATGGCAAGGCGGAGGACATCTCCGGCCGCGTGAAGGAAATTCGCGCCCAGATCGACAAGACCACCAGCGACTATGACCGCGAGAAGCTCCAGGAACGCCTGGCGAAGCTCGTGGGCGGCGTTGCGGTGATCAAGGTCGGCGCAGCCACCGAAACCGAAATGAAGGAAAAGAAGGCTCGCGTGGAAGACGCGATGCACGCAACCCGCGCTGCCGTTGAAGAAGGCATCGTCCCGGGCGGCGGCGTTGCCCTCATTCGCTGCATTCCCGCGGTGGAAGCCCTGAAGCTGCACGGTGACGAGCAGATCGGTGCCAACATCGTGAAGCGCGCACTGGAAGAGCCTCTACGCCAGATCGTCGCCAACGCTGGCGAAGAAGGCGCAGTGATCATCGGCAAGATCCGCGACAACAAGGACAACGCATACGGCTACAACGCCCAGACCGGTGAGTTTGTTGATCTGGTAAAGGCCGGCGTCATCGATCCTACCAAGGTCACCCGCACGGCTCTGCAGAACGCAGGCTCGATTGCGGCCCTGATGCTCACCACCGAAGCCCTGATTGCTGAGATTCCGGAACCGAAGTCGGAAGCTCCCCAGCAGCACGGCGGCGGCGGCATGGGCGGCATGTACTAAACTCTTGCAATCGCAGTTCAAAGAGCCCTCCGCTTCGGCGGAGGGCTTCTTGCGTGACGAGCATGTGAAGAGGCTGATTTCTTCGGGGCGTGAGCTCCGTCACACCTCTCCGGTTGACTCAAGGTGTATAAATAATCCATGCGGTTGCAAAGACTCATCTCGTCCGGATTACTCTTCACGGTGCTCATGGCACCGGTGCTGAGCCTGTCGATATGCGCATCTGCGGCTCCCACGGCCAGGACTCGTTGCGCCGCGCATTGCGCGTCGATGGGCCGCACTACACACACGGCGATAGGCACCGCACCGCAGCACCAGCAGGCTCCAGTTCCGGCGGCTCCGTGTTGTGAGCGCAAGGCTCCCGTCCCGGTTGTAGATCAGGCTTCAACACCCATCGAGTCTCCCGTGCAGATCGCATTGTTGCCGGCGGCTTCCGCGGTTCCACTGCTTATCGCAGTCCCCTCGCATCGTGTGGAGATCTCTGTAACGCCTCCGCTGTTGGCTTCACCGTTATCCCTCCTCTGCACACTTCTTATCTGACATCTCTTCCCTGCTGCTGACTTGCGCTACGGGCTCGACGCCCGCGTGCGCGTGGCTTTGGCTAGCTATTGCGTGAATGAGAGTTGGATTATGTTTCGACGGTTATGTTTTGTGTTTGTCCTCGCGCCGATGGCACTGGCGCAGCAGAGTTCTCCTCAGAGCGCGACCCCAACCCTTGGTGCGACCGCTGCCGCGGAATCGGTCCAGCCGTCCGCTGAGCTTCGCCTCGATGATGTGGTGCGCGAAGTTCTGTCGGCAAATCCTTCCCTGGCGCGTGCGTCAACGCTCGTAGCCGCGCAGCGGGCGCATGTCTTGCAGGTGGGCGTGCTGCCCGATCCCACCGTGACACTCTCCTGGATGGGCGATCCGGTGCCGTTCAAAGTGCAGGACAACGATCCCTCCAGTTATCGCGGCCTCTCCGTGATGCAGATGATTCCCCTGGGCGGAAAGCGCGGGCTCCAGCGCGAGGTGGCACGCAAGGATGTTGCCGTCGAAGAGGTCTCCGAGAGCGCGGCGCGCAGAAACCTGGTGGCCGAGGCACGGGCTGCGTTCTTCGATTACTACTACTACGATCTGGCGTTGAAGATTACGGCCCGCAATCACCAGCGGCTTTCGCAACTCGCCGAGATCACCGAATCCCGCTACCGCGTGGGCAAGGCGATGCAGCAGGACGTGTTGCGGGCGCGGCTGGAGATATCCATGCTGTTGCAGCGCACGGCGGCCTTGCAGCAGCAACGGCTAACTTCAGCAGCCCGGCTCAACACCCTGATGGGACATCCGGCGGGCACTCCACTGGCGGCGGCTGCGGAAGAAGCGCCCAGCGTTCTTCCCACAATCGATGCGCTCGCGCCCGTCGCGGAGGCGAACGACCTGATGCTGGCCCGTGAGCTTCGCATGGGCGAACGCGAAAGCGCGGCGCTGGCCCTCAGCCGGAAGAGCGGCACGCCAGACCTCAGCGTTGGGTATATGTATCAGCAGAGAACCGGCCTGCCCGATATGCACGGCATGCAGTTCACGGTGAACCTCCCCGGCTTCCACAAGGAGCGAATTCGTCAGGAGATCGCAGAGGGTGAGTTGAAGGTGCGGGCTGCCAGCCAGGGGCAACAGGCACGGCGCCTTGAAGTGAGCTATGAATTGCAGCAGGCCTACGCAGCGGCTCAAACGGCAAAGCAGATGCTCGATCTCTACGATCAGGCGATTCTGCCACAGGCGGAGTTGGCTCGCGACTCGGCCCAGGCCTCCTACACCGTTGGCAACGTGGACTTCCTGACCGTGCTCACCAGCTACACGGCAATTTACTCCTACGAACTCGACTATCACCGGCAGCGCGCCGACTACGAAATCGCCATCGCCCGCATCCACGGGTTGACCGGCGATATGGATGCGCCCGGCGCACCGGAGGCACACTGATGAAAACCCTGATTCGAATCGGCGCACTGGTAGTTGCCGTCACTCTGATTGCAATTCTGTTGACCGGCAAACACCTGCCATGGCGTCCCTTTGCGCACCACGCGCAGAAGAGCGGCCAGTCCGCAACAGCCCATGCGGAGGCGCAGAAGAAGATCCTTTACTGGTATGACCCCATGCATCCGGCTTATCACTCGGACAAAGCGGGGATTGCCCCGGACTGCGGCATGGCGCTGGTTCCGATGTACGAATCAAAGACTCCAGCCGAGCAGGCCAGCGCCGAGGCCGGACTCATCCACATGCCGATTACTCAACAGCGCGCACTTGGCGTTCGCCTTACTACCGTGGGTGAAGAGAGCGTAAGCCGCACGTTGCGGACCTCCGGCGTTGTGACCGCGGATGAAACCAGGATCGCTCATGTCCACGTGAAGACCGCAGGCTGGGTGGAAGAGGTCTACGCAAATTTCGTGGGACAAATGGTACATCGCGGCGAAGCGCTGTTCACCGTGTACAGCCCTGACCTGGTGGCTACGCAGCACGAATACCTGATCGCGCGGCGCGGCCAGCAGCAACTCGGCAATTCGCAGTTTGAGGAAGTCGCGAAGAGCTCGCAGTCCTTGATGGAATCGGCCCGCGAGCGGTTGAAGCTCTGGGATTTGACCGACAAACAGATTGCCAATCTCGACCGCACCGGAGAGGTGAGTAAGACAATTACCGTGTACTCGCCCGTAAGCGGCTTCATCACGGACCGCAAGGCCTTTCCGCACACATCAACCACCGGCGACATGGATCTCTATACCATCGCCGATCTCTCGCGCGTATGGGTGACAGCCGATGTCTTCGAGGCCGATCTTCCCTACGTGAAGGTCGGACAACAGGCGGTCATCCATTTTCCCTACGCGCCCGGCAAGACGATCACCGGACGCGTGGGTTACAGCTATCCTGTGCTCGACCCACAAACGCACACGGCAAAGATTCGCATCGACGTCGCAAACCCGGGCCTGGTTTTGAAACCGAACATGCTGGCGGATGTGGAACTCACGATTGACTACGGACGCCACCTCGTAGTGCCTGCAGAGGCGGTGTTGAACAGCGGCACCATGCAGACGGTCTTCCTCGCCCGCAATGACGCCACTTTCGAGCCCCGTATGGTCACGATGGGAGCGACCGTGGACGGCAAGACCATCCTCACGTCGGGAGTAAAGAAAGGCGAGACGATCGTGGAGAGCGGAAATTTTCTGCTCGACTCAGACACGCGTCTGAATGCTCCCATGGACATGGGAGGCGCCAAGTGATCGGCGCGATTATCGAATTCAGTGCGCGCCACCGGGTGCTGGTGCTGATCCTGGTCGCAGTGGCAGCGATCTTCGGCTACCGCGCCATGCGCAACATCAAACTGGATGCGATTCCAGACCTCAGCGATACGCAGGTCATCGTATATGCCAAGTGGGATCGCAGCCCTGACATCATTGAGGATCAGCTCACCTATCCGATCACTTCCGCGCTGCTGGGAATGCCGAAGGTGAAAGACATTCGCGGCTTCTCCGACTTCGGCTACTCATACATCTACATAATCTTCGACGAGGGAACGGATATCTACTGGGCGCGTTCGCGGACGCTCGAATATCTCAACGCGATTACCGCCCGCCTGCCCAAGGACGCCAGCGTGGAACTTGCCAAGGACGCCACGGCGGTCGGGTGGGTGTACCAGTACGCGCTGGTGGACGACAGCGGGCAATACAGCCTGGAACAGATGCGCAGCTACCAGGACTGGTATCTCCGCTACGCGCTGCAATCGTTGCCCGGTGTGGCCGAGGTAGCGCCTGTTGGCGGATTTGTGCGCGAGTACCAGGTGAACCTCGATCCCATTCGCCTTCAAGCGTACAAGTTGCCGGTCAACGCCGTGGCCGACGCCATCAGCAAATCAAACAACGACGTGGGCGGAAGGCTGGTGGAATTCAGCGGACGCGAGTACATGGTTCGCGGGCGCGGCTACCTTCGCTCGCTCGACGACATTGGAAACATCGTGCTCCTCAGCAGCGCGCAGAGCGGCACTCCGGTGCGCGTGCGCGATGTCGCCACGCTTACCTACGGCCCTGCGCTGCGGCGCGGCGTAACGGACCTGAATGGACGCGGCGAAGCGGTGGGCGGCGTGGTCATCATGCGCGTGGGAGAAAATGCGGAGAAGGTAATCAAAGACGTGAAGGCGCAGCTCGTTCTCCTGCAGCCGTCGCTACCCAAGGGACTGCGCGTTGTCCCGGTTTATGACCGCTCGGAGTTGATCGACCGCGCGGCTCAGAATCTGCGCCACACGTTGATCGAAGAGCTGGTGATCGTCAGCCTGGTCATCCTGATTTTCCTCTGGCATTTCCCGAGTGCGGCAATTCCGATTATCACCATTCCCGTCACGATTCTCATCGCATTCATTCCACTGCAACTCTCCGGGATGACCGCGAACATCATGTCCCTCGGCGGCATTGCGGTTGCAATCGGAGCGATGGTGGACGCCGCCATCGTAGTAGTGGAGCAGACCCACAAGAAACTGGAACACTGGGAAGCCGAGGGACGCAAGCAGGATTACCACCGCGTGGTCATCGACGCAGTCAAGGAAGTGGGTGGCCCGAGTTTCTTCGCGCTGCTGGTGATCGCCGTTTCCTTTATGCCGGTATTTTCCCTGGAGGCACAGGAGGGGCGGCTCTTCCGGCCTCTCGCTCTCACCAAGACGTTGGCGATGGTGATCGCCGCGCTACTGGCTATTACGCTCGATCCCGCAATGCGCCTGCTTCTCACCAGGGTCAAAGATTTCGAGTTCCGCCCCAGGTGGCTGGCACGGGCAGTAAGCGCGTTGCTGGTAGGAAAGATTCGCAGTGAAGAAGACCATCCCATCAGCAAGCCTCTGATGAAGATCTATCACCCGGTGGTGGAGTTCTCGCTCGATCACAAATGGGTTCCGATAGCGGTAGCGTTGCTGATGATGGCCGTGACAATTCCGGTCTTCGATAAACTCGGCTCGGAATTCATGCCGCCGCTCGATGAAGGCACTCTGCTCTATATGCCGACGACAACTCCAGGAATTTCCGTTGGTGAGGCAGGTAAGCTGCTGCGCGAGCAGGACCGGATTCTGCGGGGCTTTCCGCAGGTTGAGTCGGTCTTCGGCAAGGCCGGCCGCGTGGAGAGCGCTACCGATCCCGCACCGTTCTCAATGATGGAAACGGTCGTTGTGCTTAAGCCCCGCGAGCAGTGGCCCGAGCGTGAGCGCTGGTACACACAGCGCACGCCGCAATGGATGCACCCCGCGCTGCGCCACATCTGGAGCGACCGGCAGAGCACTGCAGAACTGATCTACGGCGTGGGTGGAATGAATGAAGCGCTCACCATGCCGGGAGTGACTAACGCGTGGACGATGCCGATCAAGGGACGTATCGACATGTTGACCACCGGAATTCGCACGCCGCTCGGCGTCAAGGTTCTCGGCTCCAACCTTGAAGAGATCGAGCGCATCGGCCATGAGGTAGAGCAGACTCTGCACAGCATTGCGGGAACAGCCAGCGTTTATGCGGAGCGAACCACCGGCGGATACTTTCTCGACTTCACATTCAAGCGTGATGCGCTCGCGCGTTACGGACTCACCGTGGATGATGCGGAGTCCGTGTTGATGACCGCGGTCGGCGGGCAAACCGCAACCACCACGGTTGAAGGCCGCGAGCGCTACGCCGTAACCGTGCGTTACCTGCGCGGATACCGCAGCGACCTGCAATCGCTGGAGCGTGTGCTGGTGCAGATTCCCGGCGGCGCGCAGGTGCCTCTCGGCGAACTGGCCACGCTCTCCATGCGCTCCGGGCCGGGAATGATTCGTGATGAAAACGGGAGACTGAGCGGGTACGTCTTCGTCGATGTGGCCGGGCGCGACCTCGGCAGCTACGTGGCCGATGCACAGCGCGCTGTACAGGCCAGGGTCAGCGTGCCCACGGGATACCAGCTCATCTGGAGCGGACAGTACGAGTCCATCCAGCGAGTTCGCGAGCGGATGAAGGTTGTGCTGCCCATTACGCTCTTCGCTGTCTTTTTGCTGCTCTATGCCAACACAGGCTCGATCGCCAAGACTGCTATCATCCTGCTGGCTGTTCCCTTCTCCGGCATCGGCGCAATCTGGCTGATCTACTGGATGGGGTACAACATGAGTGTTGCGGTTTGGGTGGGACTCATCGCGCTGCTGGGAGTAGATGCCGAGACCGCGGTGTTCATGCTGCTCTACCTGGAGCTCTCCTGCGCAGATGCTGCGTCGCGCGGGCAACTATCCTCCTGGAGCCAACTGCGCGACGCGATTGAACACGGAGCGGTGAAGCGCCTGAGGCCAAAAGTGATGACCGTGGCCTGCATGCTCTTCGGGCTGCTCCCAATCCTGTGGTCCAACGGAGCCGGGGCTGACGTGATGAAGCGCATTGCCGTGCCCCTGGTAGGCGGAATTGTGACGTCCTTCCTGATGGAACTGGTGGTGTATCCTCCACTGTTCGCCATTTGGAAGTGGAACTTTGAGCTTCGTCCCGCAATTCGCTCGGCGAAGCTCTCGATTGAAGCCTTGAATTCAAAACTCGCAACAATGAACTTGCACCCAGGAGAAAGCAAATGACGAAGATGTTTGTTGGTCTGTTGATTCTCACCGCCCTCTGCACCATCCCCGCGATGGCTGCCACCACCACAGTGACCGGCGTCATTACCGACGATATGTGCGGCAAGAACCACATGATGCCCGGCAAGCCGGACGCCGAGTGCATCCGCGCCTGCGTCAAGGGCGGAGCCAAGTTTGCCGTGATCACTGACGGGAAAGTCTACGTGCTCGATGGCAAGACTTCCGAGGTAAACGCCTTGGCCGGAAAGAAAGTAACCGTAACTGGCGAGTTGAAAGGCGGCACCCTGACCGTGACTTCCGTCAACGCCGCAAAGTAATTGATGGCTTGACACTCAGGCGGGCTTCCGTTATCTTCAAAGACACTAACATGCGAATTACCATCACATCCCGGACAGCAACAACAACAGGCACAATTACAAGCCTGGCACCGGGCGCATGTGAGTTCCGCGAAGAGATCAGATAAAACAAACTGATTCGCACCCTTCAAGAACCCATCGTCCGGCAGACGATGGGTTCTTTGTTTTGGAAAGAATGTTTTTGCGCAGAACGCTAAGGAGCTGGTAATGATCGTCATGAAATTTGGCGGCACTTCCGTACAGGACGCTACCGCCATCCGTCGAGTCGCTTCCATCGTCGCATCCCGCCTGGCGGAGCAACCGCTGGTGGTGGTCAGCGCCATGGGCGGGGTCACCGATAAGCTGGTGCTGGTGGCCGAGGCTGCGACGCGCGGCGAATTAAGCACCGCACTCGAATTGCTGGACGGCATTCGCGCAAGGCACCTGGCAGCCGCCGGAGAGATGCTGAAGCCATCCGCAGCAGCAGCCTTTGCCGAGGAGCTCAGTGAGCGCCTCGCCGAGGCCACGGCGCTTGCGACGCGGATTGCCGCCCAGGGCTCGGCCACGCCTGGCCAGCACTCGCACATGCTTACCTTCGGCGAGTTGCTCTCCAGCGTGCTGGTGGCCGCGGCCTTCGCAGCATTGGGTGTTCCCTCCGCCCACGCCGACTCGCGAAAACTCATCGTAACCGACGCAAAGCATCCTGCCGCCGCGCCCCTCGCCGCTCCTACTCGCACCCGGCTTCTGGAGGCAATCCCAGGCCTTCTGCAACAGAATCTCGTCCCCGTTCTTGGCGGATTTATCGCGTCCAGCGAGTCCGGAGAAATTACCACGTTGGGCCGCGGCGGTTCCGACTACTCTGCGGCGATCATCGGCGCGGCGCTCATAGCGGAGCGTATCGAAATCTGGACCGACGTCAGCGGCATTCTCACTACTGACCCGCGCATTTGTCCCGCAGCGCAGCGGATCGCCGAGATCAGCTTCCATGAGGCCACTGAGCTTGCCTGCTTCGGCGCCAAGGTGCTGCATCCGGCAACCCTGCTGCCTGCAGTTGAACATAACATTCCGGTCGCCGTGCTGAATTCGCATAAACCTGCCGAAGCCGGCACTATCATCCGGGCCGCGGCGGCACATGGTCCGTCGGCGTTCCGCGCGATCGCGGTGAAGAGAAACATCTCTGTCTTCAACGTCAATGCTCCGCGCCACGTCGGCTCGCTTCGCTTCCTCGATGATCTGTTCAGCCTGTTGCGCTGGCATCATCTGCAGAGTGAGATTGTCGCCATTTCCGGCGCCAGCGCATCCGTGGCGGTGGAGGGCAGCCGCGAACTCGTGAAGCTGACCTCGGAGCTGGAAGCGCTTGGCGAAGTGGACTTCCAGCCGGGAATGGCGATCATCTGCCTCGTCGGCGAAGATATTCGTGGGCGTGTCGGCATCGCATCGGAAGTTTTTGGCGTGCTCGCCGGCTCGGGGATTAACATTCGAATGATCGCCCAGGGATCATCTGAAATCAGCGTGAGCTTCGTGGTGGACGAGAAGGACGCCGTAAAGGCGGTGCAGGAGTTGCATCGGCATCTCTTCGAGCAGCCCTCCTCCGCGCCTTCGCACGCACCGTCGGTCGCGCCGCAAAAAACGGTGCAGGCATAATCAAGTTCTCGCCTAACAAAGATTGGAGATACGGATTGGCTACTACCACAGCATTCGATCAGGCTTCACCGGCGCAGGTTCCCGCACTGAAGGTTGCAATATTGGGATTTGGAACAGTAGGAAGCGCCGTTGCGCGCATCCTCAGCGATCAGCCCGGGAATTCACCCCTGCGATTGACGCAGGTCTTCAACCGCAATGTGGAGCGCAAGCGTGTGGACTGGCTGAACCATGATGTTTGCTGGTCGAGCGATGTCGAACAAGTGCTCGCCTCGGATGCAGACATTATCGTCGAGCTGGTTGGCGGCGTGAATCCTGCCTTTGGTTGGATCTCCCGCGCTTTGGAAGCTGGAAAATCCGTAGTCACGGCGAATAAGAAGCTCATTGCCCAGCATGGCCCGCAGCTCTCTGAACTGGCGCGCCGCCACGGCGCCACGATTTCCTTCGGCGCCTCGGTCGCAGGTGGCGTTCCGGTGATTGACGCGTTGCAGGAAGGACTCGCTGGCGATCAGCTCTACAAGGTCTGTGGCATTCTCAACGGAACCTGCAACTACATCCTCACCAAGGTCGAGCGGGAAGGCGTTTCTTTTGACGCTGCTCTTGCGGGAGCGCAGGATGCGGGCTTTGCCGAAGCCGATCCGACCGACGATGTGGATGGCTATGACGCACGCGCGAAGCTCGTCATTCTGACCCGCATCGGACTGAAGGCAGTGGTGCAGCCTGAGCAGATTCTCTGCGCCTCCATCCGCGGCCTGGACGCCGTTGACTTCATTTACTCGCACGAACTGGGATGCACCATCCGCCAGATATCGCGCGCCGAGCGCCGCGATGGACAGATCTTCGCTTCGGTGCAGCCTGCGCTGGTTCCAATCGAGTCGCACATGGCGCACATCACCGGCAGTCTCAATCTCGTGCTCTCCAGTGGCAAGTACGGCGGTCAAACCGCATTCAGCGGACACGGAGCGGGCGGCCACTCGACGGCGGTCGCAGTCGTCAGCGACCTGCTGGACATTGCGCGCGGACGCTCCGGCGATAACGCCCGGCCCCCGGTTGCCGCCGACGCCTTGCCGGTCAGCGGAAACTTCGCCGACAAGTATTACCTGCGCTTCACGGTTCGCGACCGGCCAGGCATTGTTGCTGCAATCGCGAATGCGATGGCGGTGCATGGCATCAACATCGACGCGCTATTGCAGAAGCCGGGCTTTGACAAGGAGGCGCTGCCCTTCGTCGTAACTCTTGAGCAGTGCACGGCCGAGCAACTTGACGCCGCGATGTGCGACATTCGCAAACTCGACTTCCTGGTTCGTGAACCACTGACCATGCCGATTCTTTCCAAGGAGCTCTGATGCAACTCCGCTGTTTCGATCCGAACTGCGCGGCTACCTTCGATCTGCACGCGCCGGTGCTGGCCTGCACAACTTGCGGCGGACTGCTTGAGGTTGATCTCGAACAATCTTCCGTCGATACCTCGGCGCTCAAGACATTGTGGAGCGAACGCCGCAGGTCGCGCGATCCCCGCGATATCAGCGGAGTTTGGCGCTATCGCGAATTTCTTCCCGCCTATCCCGCGCATGAAATTGTCACCCTCGGCGAAGGAAATACGCCGCTGGTTCGCGGACACAAGAGCGCGGATTGGGCCGGAGTCGGCGATCTGCAATTCAAGCATCTTGGATGGAATCCGACGGGCTGCTTCAAAGATCTCGGCATGACCGCCGGAATGACCGAAGCCTTGCATACTGGCGCTAAGATCGTGGCTTGCGCCTCCACGGGCAATACCGCCGCATCGCTTGCGGCCTATGCGGCGCGCGCAGGACTGATCGGTCGCGTCTATCTTCCCGCCGGGCAGGTTTCCTTGAACAAGCTGGCGCAGGCGCTCGATTTCGGCGCCGAGGTAGTGGAGGTTGAAGGCAGCTTTGATGACGCACTCAACACCCTGCTTGAAAAAACCGGCGAGGGCATCTACTTCCTCAACTCGATCAATCCTTTCCGCATCGAGGGCCAGAAAACTACGATGTTTGAGCTGCTCGACCAGTTGGACTGGAAGTCTCCTGACTACCTCATTGTTCCCGGCGGCAATCTCGGCAATTCCGCTGCGTTCTCAAAAGCATTCGACGAACTGCTGCGTTTCGGATTTATCGACAAGGCACCTCGCATGATCGTCGTACAGGCGGCGGGCGCAAATCCGTTCGCGCAACTCTGGCGCGATGGATCCGAAGAGCTCTCACCTGTTGCCGAGCCGGAGACCGTCGCAACGGCGATCCGCATCGGCAATCCACGCTCGTGGAAGAAGTCATTGCGCGGCGTGCGCGCCACCGGAGGGCAGGTCTTGGACGTTACCGACGAGGAGATCGGCGAGGCCAAAGCCATCATCGGGCGCGACGGTATTGGCTGCGAACCAGCCTCGGCCGCCACCCTCGCAGGCCTTCGCAAGCTGCGCGCCGCCAAGCTCATTCCTGAAAGTGCAAGCGTGGTCGCCATCCTCACTGGCCACGTGTTGAAAGATACCAACTTTATTATCCGCGCTCATCAGCGGGAGGAAGCACATGCGCACTGATCAAGATGAAACTGTCATACGGGTACCGGGCTCCATAGCCAACCTCGGACCGGGCTTCGACACGCTTGCGGTCGCGGTTCAACTTTACCTCACCTTGCGCGTCCGCCCCGCCGCGGGCATGGGAGAACTCAACTTCCATTTTGTAAATCAGCGTCTGGACGGCGAGAACTACATCGAGCGCGCATTTCGCTTCATTGCAGCGCGGCACAACTTTCCCATTCCCTCGCTTGATGTGCAGGTCGAGAGCGAAATCCCAATGAAGGGTGGGCTGGGAAGCAGCGCCGCCGCCACCGTCGCCGGATTGCGACTATTCGAGGCAGTGGCCGGAGCGCTCGATGAGCAGGAGTTGCTGACGACCGCTTGCGAACTGGAAGGTCACCCCGACAACATCGCTGCCGCTCTGCTCGGCGGACTCACCGTAAGCTGCGAGGTTCCGGGCGCGCTCCGCGTCCTGCGCGCAACCTGGCCGGAGTCGCTCGCTATCGTCGTCGTCACGCCCGAACGGCACCTGGCGACCAAGGCTTCGCGCGCCGTGCTTCCTGAGATGATCTCGCGCGCCGATGCCATTTTCAACGTGCAGCGCGTTGCGTTTCTCCTGGAAGCACTGCGCTCTGCCGACTTTGCGCTGCTTCACGAGGCCCTGGAAGACCGTCTCCATCAGCCCTACCGCGCTGAAATCGTTCCCGGCCTCAAGGAGGCGCTTGAATTGCGCCATCCCAGCCTCCTCGGCGTCTGCCTCAGCGGAGCAGGCCCTTCCATCGTCGCCATGGCCCAGCAACACCTTGAGGAAATCAGCGCGCTTCTGGCAGACATTTACATTCGTAAATCAATTCCCTTCCGAGTCCAGACTCTCCAGGTGCATCCAACTCACGGCAAGCAGCCCGTACAGGCGCGCAGTTGCTGCGTGGAATCAGCAGGCGGTTGGAAGGCCTGACGCGGCTTGCAGTTTCAGCAAACAAAAAAGACGGCCCGCGGGCCGCCTTCTTTGTTTGCCTCAGTCATCCAGCTTACGCGCCGGCAGCTTTGGCAGCACACAAATAGTCATTCACGCTCGCTGCGGTCTTGCGCCCTTCGGCAATTGCCCACACCACAAGCGATTGCCCGCGCCGCATGTCGCCCGCGGCAAAGACGCCATCTACCGACGTCATATTGTGCTCATCGGTGGCTACGTTGCCGCGCCCGTCGATGGCGACTCCAAGCTGCTCCAGCATTCCCCCGCGCACCGGTCCGGTAAAGCCCATGGCCAGCAGCACAAGGTCTGCTTCGATCATCGTTTCCGTTCCTGCCACCGCTTCAAACTTCGGTGGAGGACCGACCTGCACGGCGTGCAGGCTCACTACGTTTCCGTTCGCATCGCCCTCAAAGCGCACCGTACCCAGGCTCCACTCGCGCGTTCCGCCTTCTTCGTGCGAGCTTTCCGTGCGCAGTTGCAACGGCCACAGCGGCCACGGAGTCAGTTCGGAGCGCGTCTCCGGAGGCTTCGGCATGATCTCAAACTGGCGCACGCTCGCCGCTCCCTGCCGCAAACTGGTGCCGAGGCAATCCGCTCCGGTATCGCCGCCGCCGATGATCACGACCTTCTTTCCCGTCGCGAGGATCGTAGCTTCGGGCGGCACGGTATCGCCGAGCACGCGCTTGGTCTGCTGTGGAAGAAATTCCATCGCAAAGTGGATGCCCTTGAGCTCGCGCCCCGGAACCTTGAGGTCGCGCGGCCCCTCAGAGCCGCCAGCCAGCACAATCGCGTCGAACTCCTTGCGCAACTGTTCCACGCTCACGTCCACGCCAACATGGGCGCTGGTCACAAAGTTCACGCCCTCGGTTTCCATCTGCGCCAGGCGGCGGTCGATCACATGCTTTTCAAGTTTGAAGTTCGGAATGCCGTAGCGCAGCAGGCCACCGATGCGATCCGACTTCTCGTACACGGTCACGGCGTGCCCGGCGCGGCAGAGCTGCTGCGCCGCCGCAAGTCCCGCTGGGCCTGAGCCGATCACCGCAACCTTCTTGCCGCTCTGCTCCTGTGCGGGCTCGGGAAGAATCCACCCCTCTTCCCATCCGCGCTCCACGATGGTCTTCTCAATCTGCTTGATTGTGACCGGAGGCTGATTGATTCCAAGAACGCACGCGGCCTCGCACGGCGCCGGGCAAATGCGTCCGGTGAACTCAGGGAAGTTGTTGGTCGCGTGCAAGCGCCGGACCGCCTCTTCCCAGCGTCCGCGGTAGACCAGATCATTCCAGTCCGGGATGTGATTGTTGACCGGGCATCCGGTATGGCAGAAGGGCACGCCACACTCCATGCAGCGTGCGCCTTGCTGCTGCAAACTCGCGCTCGGAAACTCCTCGTAGATCTCGAACCAGTCCTTGACGCGCTCTGACGCCGCGCGCCGCCCAGGCAGCACTCTATCAAATTCCAGGAATCCAGTTGGCTTACCCACGCTGCACCTCCATGGCGGCAACTGCTGCCATCTCGCGCCATCCGCCGTATTGCTTTGCCCTGCGTTCCACTCCCAGCACGCGCTTCAGTTCGTGCGGATAAACTTTGACGAAGTGCGAAAGGACCGACGTCCAGTTGGCGAGAATTTTCTTCGCCTGTGGACTCCCTGTGCGCTTCGCATGTTCCTCCACCAGCGCCGTGAGGATTCGAACATCCTCCGCGCCCATCAACGGTTCCAGATCCACAGAGGCCAGATTGCAGCTCTTCTCATGGAAGTCGCCGCGCTCGTCGTAAACATACGCAATGCCGCCGCTCATGCCCGCGGCAAAGTTCCTGCCGCATGAGCCGAGCACAACAACCACGCCCTTCGTCATGTATTCGCAGCCATGGTCGCCAACACCCTCCACCACGGCAGTGGCTCCTGAATTCCTCACCGCGAAACGCTCGCCTCCGATGCCGCTGAAGTACGCTTCGCCGCTGGTGGCACCGTACAGAACCACGTTGCCAACAATGATGTTTTCTTCGGGCTTGAAACGCGACTCGCGCGGCGGATAGACCACGATGCGCCCGCCGGAGAGGCCCTTGCCAACATAATCATTGGCTTCGCCTTCCAGGGTCATCGAAATGCCCTTCGCCAGAAATGCTCCGAAGCTCTGCCCCGCCGAACCGTTGAACCGCAAACGAATCGTCTCATCGGGCAGCCCTTCCGCGCCGTAGCGCCGCGCCACTTCTCCGCTCAGCATGGTTCCTACGGAGCGATGCACGTTCTTGATCTTGAACGACACGTCGACCGGTATCGCATTGTCCAGCGCGGGCTTTACGGCACTCAGCAGCTCGTGATCGAGCGCCTGCCCGAGTCCGTGATCCTGCTTGTGAATACAGTGGCGCGCGACTCTCGTCGGCAACGCCGGCGAATAGAGAATCGTCGAGAGATCAATGCCCTTTGCCTTCCAGTGATCGCTGGCAACGCGGGCTTCGAGACGGTCCACGCGTCCCACCATCTCGTCAAAGGTGCGGAAGCCGAGGCGCGCCATGTATTCGCGAACCTGCTCGGCAAGGAAGAAAAAGAAGTTGACCACGTGCTCGGGCTGCCCGGCAAAGCGCGCGCGCAGCACCGGGTCCTGCGTGGCAATGCCCACGGGACAGGTGTTGAGATGGCACTTGCGCATCATGATGCAACCCATGGCAACCAGCGGAGTAGTGGCAAAACCAAACTCCTCTGCGCCCAGCAGCGCGGCAATCACAACGTCGCGTCCGGTTTGCAGTTTTCCATCGGTCTGCACGCGGATGCGGCTGCGAAGGTCGTTGAGCAATAGAACCTGCTGCGTCTCCGCCAGCCCAAGCTCCCAGGGGATGCCCGCATGTTTAATGGAACTCAGTGGAGATGCGCCCGTGCCGCCGTTGTCGCCGCTGATCAGCACAACATCTGCGTGCGCCTTGGCAACGCCTGCGGCAACGGTGCCCACGCCCACCTCGGAGACCAGCTTTACGCTGATGCGCGCCTCCGGGTTGACGTTCTTCAGGTCGTAAATCAACTGCGCCAGATCTTCAATCGAATAGATGTCGTGATGCGGAGGCGGAGAAATCAAGGTGACGCCAGGCGTCGAGTGCCGCAGCTTCGCGATGATTTCATCAACCTTGTGTCCCGGCAACTGTCCGCCTTCGCCGGGCTTGGCCCCTTGCGCCATCTTGATCTGCAACTCATCGGCGTTGACCAGGTAATTTGCGGTAACTCCGAAGCGTGCTGAAGCCACCTGCTTCACCGAACTACGCCGCAGGTCGCCGGAGGCATCGGCTTTGAAGCGCGACGCGTCTTCGCCGCCTTCGCCGGTATTGCTGCGAGCACCGATGCGGTTCATCGCGATCGCAAGCGTCTCGTGCGCCTCTTTGCTGATGGAGCCGTAGGACATGGCGCCGGTCGCAAAGCGCTTCACAATCTCCTTCGCCGACTCGACCTCGTCAAGCGGCAGCGGCTTGTCGAGTTCCTTCAACTGCAACAGGCCGCGCAAGGTACAGAGCTGCTTGTTCTGCAAGTCGATGAGGTCGGTATATTCCTTGAACGTCTCCTTGCTGTTCTGCCGCACGGAGTGCTGCAGCTTGCTGATCGTCTGCGGATTGATCAGGTGGTACTCGCCTCCGATGCGGTGGCGATACGAGCCGCCCACTTCCAACTCCAGCTCCGACGAGGTGCGCGGACGGAATCCGTGCTCGTGGCGGAGAACCGATTCGCGCGCGATCACCTCAAGCCCGACTCCCTCGATGCGGGAGACAGTGCCGGAGAAATACTCGCGCACCAGTTCGCGGCTGAGGCCGATGGCTTCAAAGACCTGCGCGCCGCGATAGCTCTGCAACGTCGAGATGCCCATCTTCGAGAACGTCTTCAGCAATCCCTTGTCGATTGACTTTCTGAAGTTGCTTACCGCCTTCTCGGCCGTGATCTCGGGCGGAAGAAGTCCGCGCTGAACCATGTCTTCCAGCGTTTCGATGGCAAGGTAAGGATTCACCGCGCTGGCGCCGTAGCCGATCAGCAGCGCGAAGTGCATCACCTCCCGCGGCTCTCCGCTCTCCACGATCAGAGCGATCTTGGTGCGCGATCCCTCCTTCACCAGGTGGTTGTGTACCGCGGCCAGAGCGAGCAGCGAGGGAATCGGCGCGTACTCCTTGTCAACGCCGCGGTCGGAGAGAATCAGCAGCGTATAGCCGGACTCCACAGCCAGCGATGCGCGGCGGCAGAGGCCGTCCAGCCCGCGCTTGAGGCCCACACCGTCTTCATCGACGCGGAAGGCCGCCGAGAGCGTGGTCGCCAGCAGATCACCGCTGGAAACCCTCCGCAGTTTTTCAAGGTCGCGATTGGTCAGCACCGGCTGAGGTAGTTTCAGGGTGTGGCAGTTCAGCGGACTCTCATCGAGAATGTTGCGCTCGGTTCCGATGTAGCTGGTCAGAGACATCAGCAGGTCTTCGCGAATCGGATCGATGGGAGGATTCGTCACCTGCGCGAAGAGCTGCTTGAAATAGTTGAACAGAATCTGCGGCTGATCGGAGAGACAGGCAAGCGGCGTGTCGCTTCCCATCGAACCCGTAGGCTCTTCCCCGTTGCGCGCCATCGGCTCAAGGATGATCTTGATGTCCTCCTCGGTGTAACCGAAGACGCGCTGGCGGGCGATGATGGTTTCATGGCTGGGGCCGTGGACGCGCGTGGGCTCGGGCAGATGGTCAAGCGTGATCTGATTCTGCTTGATCCATTCGGCGTAGGGCTGGCGCGCGGCGAGCTCACCTTTAATCTCGTCGTCACTGATGATGCGACCGGCGACCGTATCCACCAGGAACATGCGCCCCGGTTGCAGGCGGCCCTTGTACTTCACGCGCTCGGGCGAGAACTCCAGCACTCCGGCCTCGGAGGCGAGCACAACAAGATCGTCAGTGGTTACAACGTAACGTCCGGGACGCAGGCCGTTGCGGTCGAGCGTTGCGCCGATCACCCGGCCATCGGTGAACGCCATTGACGCGGGACCATCCCAGGGTTCCATCAGCGAAGCGTGATACTCGTAGAACGCGCGCTTCGCCGGGTCCATGTGCGGATTGCGCGACCAGGCTTCTGGAATCAGCATGGCCATGACGTGCGGCAACTCACGACCGGAGTGCAGCAGCAACTCCACGGCGTTGTCGAGCGAGGCAGAGTCGCTGCCGCCGGGAGTGATGACCGGAAAAATCTTCTGCAAGTCCTCGCCGAAGAGCGGGGACTCCAGCAGACGCTGGCGCGCATTCATCCAGATGATGTTGCCCTTGACGGTATTGATTTCTCCGTTGTGCGCGATGTGGCGATAGGGATGCGACAGCGGCCAGCTGGGAAAAGTGTTCGTCGAGAAGCGCTGGTGAACCAGGCACAGCGCGCTCTTCACCAGCGGATCGCTCAACTCCGGATAGAACTTCGTAATCTGGGGGGCAAGCAGAAGACCCTTGTAAACAATCGTTCGGCAGGAGAGCGACGGGATGTAGAAGTTGCTGCGGCCTTCGATTTCGGCGTGCGCGATTTCGTTCTCGATGCGCCGCCGCACTACATAGAGTTTTCGCTCAAAGTCCGGCTCTTCCAGATGCTGCAGGGTCTTGAGGAAAATCTGCTCGATGTAAGGCTGCGAGCCGCGCGCCACACGGCCAATCGCGCTGCCGTTGACGGGCGTGTCGCGCCAGCCCATCACCTCGAAGCCTTCTTCCTGAATGATCTTTTCGACCACGCCCTCGCATTGCAGGCGCTCCAGTTTTCCCACGGGAAGAAAGACCATGCCGACGGCGTAGCTTCCAGGATCGGGCAGCGTCATGCCGAGGGTTGCACACTCGCGCACAAAGAACTCATGCGGAATCTGAATCAGCACGCCCGCGCCGTCACCTGTCTCCGGGTCGCAGCCACAGGCTCCGCGATGCTCAAGGTGGGTAAGCACCTCGATTCCCTTCTCCACGATGGAGTGGCTCTTCTCGCCGCGAATACTGGCGACGAAACCAAGGCCGCAGGCGTCATGCTCGTTCGCCGGATCATAGAGACCCTGTGCCGGCGGCAATCCGCCGGCGTGCCGTTGCAGATGATCCGAATCGTTCCGTTCCTTGTCGTCTCGCATTGCTCTCCCATGTTCGGTGCGCATCTGGAAATGCGCGGAAACACTAGCTAAAAACACGAAACCCGCCGGTTAGTAGTTGGCGGGTGAGTAGTACTCGGGCTGATTAAGATTGCCTGATTCTATCCCCCGCTGCCGGTGGTAATTCGCTTGGGTACGCCAATAGCGCGTACGTCAAGCGATGCCGGTGTTGTAAGCGGGGCTGTAGCCATGTGAACCATAATAGATGTCCTAGATTACCGGGAAATTACGCTGGAGTCAACGGGGGAGGGGCGCATTCAGCGGCGATATTCCACTTTCCAGCCACTCCGGCCAGAGATGCCAGGGATATACCGAGGGGTTAATCCTTTGGAGGCTCGGGTTGGCTAAATGGTCAATCGTTGCGCAGGGTGCGGAACGATTGACTGACTTATCAACAGGTTGAGTGGTCCGGCTTCGCTTAGTGGTTTATAGATACATAGTTAATCCTTTGATGCGGAGGCGGGAGTGGTGCGTGACATCACAGGCGATTGTGATAGTATGTATCCAGTATCTCGCGAAGTTGGATGCGCGATTCTGAGTTGACCCCGCCGAGTAACTGCGATTCGATCTCAAAATCTCCTCCCGACAAGAAAATTGCAGGATATGTGTTTCCGCGCGCACACATCCAACTCGCGCGCACAGTAAAGAGAGAAGAAGAAAACCATAGAATGAGTACATTTCAGGAAATGCCGCTCCAGGCGCAACTACAACAGGCGCTTGCGGCAAAGAACTTTGTAACCCCCACCCCAGTACAGATCCAGGCGATTCCGCCGGCCCTTGAAGGCAAAGACGTAATTGCGACAGCGCAGACCGGTACCGGTAAAACGCTGGCCTTCCTGATCCCCGTGATGGAAATGCTGGCAGCGACGCCAGCGGGAAAGATCAACGCGCTTGTGCTTGTGCCCACGCGCGAACTCGCCATCCAGGTACATGAGCAGTATGAAGCACTGCGTTCGAAGAAAGCTCCGCCGGCTGCATTGGTCATCGGCGGACTGAGCGAGAAGGTTCAGATCCGCGCCCTGCGCGCGGGAGCACGGATGGTAGTGGCAACCCCAGGACGACTGGAAGATTACATGCGCCGCAGGATTGTAGATCTGAAGACGGTGCGCGTTCTGGTGATGGACGAAGTGGACCGGATGCTGGACATGGGCTTTTTGCCCGCGATCACACGCATCCTGGCAACACTGCCGGTCGAACGGCAGACGCTCTGCTTTTCGGCAACGCTGGAGAAGTCAGTCCAGGGATTGCTGCTGAAGCACACACACCTGGCGGTTCGCATTGCGCTGGGCAACGTGCTGAAGCCGGCCGAGTCGGTTCAGTTGCAGGCGTATGAGGTTCCCGCGATGCAGAAGGGGAACGTTCTGCGCGAACTGCTGTACGCCGAGAGCGGCAAGACTCTGATCTTTGCCCGCACCAAGCGCGGTACGGAGCGGCTGGCCAAGGACCTGATGCGCGATGGATTCTCCGCGTCGATGATCCACGGCGACCGCACCCAGAGCCAGCGTTCGGCTGCACTGGCGGGCTTTGAAGCAGGACGCTTCCAGGTGCTGGTGGCGACCGACGTGGCCGCACGCGGCATTCACGTGGGCGACGTTGCGCTGGTTGTGAACTACGATCTGCCGGCCATCGCGGAGGACTTCATCCATCGCGTGGGCCGCACGGGACGCGCAGGCCATTCGGGCCGCGCGACCACGATTGTGAGCGGCGCGGAGATGATCGAGCTTCGCCGCTTCGAGCGCACCCTCAAGCTGAAGATTGAGCGCATGGAAGTTGGCAAGATGCGTTCGACCACTCCGGCGAATATGCCGATTCCTATCACGCACGCACGCAAGAACACGAACACGCTGAAGTCGCGCACGCTGAACAGCCTGCCGGGCGAGATCTTCGCGTAAGAAGCAGGTTTCAAAGTTTCAAGGTTTCAAAGTTTCGAAGGTTAAGAGCAAGAGCAAGGTCAACTGCGCTATGTTCGCCAAAGGATGGCGAAGGTGGGGCATCAGATTCTGCGTATTGTAGGAAGCGCCAGAGGCGAAAACCTCTGGCGTTTTTGTTTGGGTTGGAGATTGCGAAAGCGGAAGTGGCAGGTTCCGAGGTCAAGAGCAAAGGCAACGACAGGACCACTCGGGATGGACGTTGGTGGTTCCCACCTTAGCGCCGCAAAGAGCGCTGCGCGAAGGTGGGGCACCCGGCATCTGCGCGATCAGTGGCGAAGGCAATTGATCAGTCGCTGGAGTGGCCGAAGTCGAAGAGGTCCATCAGGTCTCCGATTGCGGGCTGATTGAGCGGAACGTAGGGATTGCTGCTTGATACGCGCGGGTTGGGAAGGTTATCGCGGCTGTGCCCGGTGACCGGCGGCAAGCCCCAGTTGGCTTCGATGAACTTCAGGATGGAAACGTGGTCGGAGTACTCGTGCGAGATGTGTCCGGGCTTGGTGTGGGGCGAAACGACAAGCAAGGGGATGCGGGTTCCATCGCCGAAGAAGTCGAGCGCCTGCACGTATCCTGAATCGTAGTATCCGCCGCCTTCGTCAAAGGTCACGAAGATGGCGGTGCTCTCCCACAGGGTTTTGTTGGCCTGCACCTGGTCCACGATCTTCTTCACGAATCCTTCAAAGAGGTTGAGCTTTGAAGACGCTGGGTGGCCGTCGAGATAGCCGTCAGGCTTGACGAAGGAGACGGCGGGGAGCGTGCCGCTGGCGATGTCCTGATAGAGGTTAATTGTGTCCTGCAGGTGAGCCTGGCGGACGGCGGTGTTGGTCATGATGGACGTCTGGTACTGGAAGGGGTTGCAGATGTTGCAGTAGGTGTTGTTGGGCAGCACGTAGTTGTCGAGCGGATCAGAGACATAAGTGTTCCACTGATCGCCATAGTATTTCCAACTGATGTCGCGCCGAATCAGCTCATCGCCGATGGAGCGCACGCTGGATGGCGGAATGGTGAAGACCGTGTTGCCCGGATTCCCGATGTCAGCATAGGCGCTGGCTCCGTTGCCGTAGTAGCCGGGGTTGTAGTTGTTGAGCAGATAGTAGTGGCCCGCGGCGCAACGCGAAGCGACATGGTAGGGCAGCGCATGCAGGAAGTCGAGAATTGGACCGACTCCGGGAGCGGATGCATCTGAACAATCGCTGTAGCTTCCGCCGCCGGAGGAAGCAGAGCCGTACGAGCCTCCGCCGTAACCATCCTCGACGTAGAAGTTATTGGTGCCGGCCTGGGCATTGGGATTTTCGATCTCGTCCACGGTCCCGGCATTCGGGGTTCCGGCGGCGACCAGCTGGTTGTGCGGAGGGACGGCGGCGTGGCCAAGGCCGTCACTGAAGTACATGGCGTCTCCGGTGCCGAGCATGATGTGGTTGGCGCCGGTTCCACCCATGACGGCCTGATGGAAGTTGTCACTCATCGCGTAGTTGTCGGCAAGGGACTTGAGATACGGAGCGTCCTTGTTCAGCACGTTGTAGAAGCCCATGGCGGTGGAGCCTTCCCCGGTGCTGGCGAGGTTGAAGCCAGCGGGTTGAGCAACGCCGTTGGCTCCGGCGCCGACCGTGACCTCGACCCATGGAAAGAGATCATTGAGGCAGCCGGTGGGATTGGCAGCCGTGGCATTCCGCGGGCTGCAATCAAGCTGCTGGCGCATCTGGTAGAAGCGGTGCACCGGGCTGGCGGTGTAGGAATCATAAGGCAGCGATTCCGAGGTGAGCTGGAACGGCCCCGGCGGCAACTGATCCACATTGGGGATGCGGGTGTCCGGTACCTGTCCGGGCAGTCCGGTGCCACCGGTTGTGAGGTATTGGTAATAGTCGTTGGGAAGGCCATTCTCGATGGCCTGCGCCTGGGCCACGGTGCTGAACGGAGCAGCAGTCGGCGCGCCTCCGGTTAACGGCGGAGGCAGGGTGACGTAGGCTGACTTCTGGCCGGGAGCGACGAGGTATCCGTCCGAGTTGGTGTCGCTGGCCGAAGATTGGAGCGCCTTGGTGAAGTTGACTCCGGGCGCGCCGGTTTCGGTGACGATTCCCTTGGAAAGCAGATTGTCAACGGTCTCACCGCTGACGGGTTTGTAGGTGGCGAAGATGTGATCGAAGGTCCTGTTCTCACCGATGATCACAACCACATGCTTGATTTTGGTCCTGGTTCCCCCAGAACCTTCCGGCTCCTGAGCGGATGCGTACGTTGGAACAAAGGGTTGGGTCAACATCGTGGCGACGCCGATGTAAGCCATCGCGCGCCGGCTCCAGCAATCAAACTGCTTGACCATTCAAAGCCCCCTCCACAGGGTGGAGAGAACTGTATGGGCTGGCGATTGCGGTTCGGTGAATGAACAGTTACTGCTAAGTTAATAACCAGAGCTGCTTATTTTCGGGTTACATGTTATGCAGTAGTTACCTGGGGATTCGCAACCGGTGGAGGAGAAAGGAAAGGAGCAGAAACAATAGCCCCGCCCAAGCCAGGAGAAGCTTGAGCGGGGCGCGTTGCGGAGGCTCTGATTTCAACTACTGAGCGGTCCAGCCGCCGTCCACGGGGATCATGGAGCCGGTGATGTTCTGGGCGGCTTCCGAGCTGAGGAAGACGGCCAGCGCGCCGATGTTATCAACTGTGGTGAAGCGCAGCGAGGGCTGTTTTTCAGCCAGCAGGTTGTGCTTCGCGGTCGCTTCGTCGATGTGCTCCCGTGCGGCGCGGTCATCGATCTGCTTCTGCACGAGCGGGGTGAGCACCCAGCCGGGGCAGATGGCGTTGCAGGTGATTCCGCTGGTTGCGGTTTCCAGGGCGACGGTCTTGGTGATGCCGACGATTCCGTGCTTGGCGGCGACGTAGGCCACCTTATTGGCGGAGGCGACGAGGCCGTGGGTGGAGGCGGTGTTGATGATTCGTCCCCAGCCACGCTTCTTCATGCCGGGCAGCGCCGCGCGAATGGTGTGGAAGGCAGAAGAGAGATTAATGGCGATGATCATGTTCCAGCGGTCAACGGGAAATTCGTCGATGGGCGCAACGAACTGCACGCCGGCGTTGTTGACGAGAATGTCGACCGATCCCAGGCGCTTCTCGGCGTCCTGGATGAGCGCCTCGCATGCCTCCGACTTGGAGAGATCGGCGGGATTGTAGAAGACCTGGACACCGTGCTTGGCGGCGAGTTCGGCACGAAGCGCTTCGATGGCGGCGGCATCTCCGAAGCCGTTGAGCATGATGTTGGCGCCCTGCGCGGCGAGCGCGCGCGCCACTCCTTCACCGATGCCGCTGGTGGATCCGGTTACAACTGCATTGCGACCTTTCAGCATAACTTCCCCTCTATGTACCGTGAGTTTTTAGTACGGCTGCCGGGATGGTGCGTGAGAGCGATAACCCTGTGCGGTGAGCGCAAATGCTCGAGCACGAGCCCGATAAACTTTACACTTCCCGATAGACTTTATACTTAATGTCGCGCTGAAGAAATCAATTTCTTGCGCGGGATTTGCACAGTGGACGCTTCCCAGCCCGGGGGTGGCCGCCGGAGCGGGAGGTATACTTACGGCATCCACATTGGGGAGATTTCTGCGGCGTGTCAGTTGATGTTCTGGTAGTGGGCGCGGGCTTTGCAGGCAGCGTGGCGGCGCGGCAACTGGCTGAAGCAGGCCGGCAGGTGGTCCTGCTCGACCGCCGCGCGCACGTTGCTGGAAACGCCTACGATGAGCTGGACACGCATGGGCTGCTCGTCCACCGCTATGGCCCCCACCTGTTTCATACAAACTCGCAGGCGGTTTACGAATACCTCTCGCGCTTTACGGAGTGGCACGCATACGAACACAGGGTGCTGGCCCAGGTGGATGGCAAGCTGCTTCCTCTGCCGATCAACCGCGATACGATCAACCGCTTGTATGGGTGGGAGCTGACCGAGGCTGGTGTTGCGGAGTTTCTGGAAGGGGTTCGCGAACGGCGCGACCCTGTACGCACCAGCGAGGATGTGGTGCTGAACTCAGTGGGGCGCGAGCTGTGCGAGAAGTTCTTCCGCGGCTACACGCGCAAGCAGTGGGGGCTGGATCTCTCGGAGCTGGACGCAGGTGTTGCGGCGCGCATCCCGACACGAACCAACCGCGACGACAGGTACTTCACCGATACCTACCAGGGACTGCCGCGCGAAGGATACACCCGCATGTTCGAGCGGATGCTGGAGCATCCGAAGATCAGAGTTGAACTGGAGAGCGAGTACACGGAGGAGCGCGGCCGGGCAGCGAAGCTGGTGATCTATACCGGGCCGATCGACGAATACTTCGGCTTTCGATTCGGGCGGCTTCCCTACCGCTCGCTGCGCTTTGAGCATGAATTCCTGGCGGGAGTGGAGCGCTTCCAGCCGGTGGGAACCGTGAACTATCCCAACGAATTCGAGTTCACGCGGATTACGGAATTCAAGCACCTGAGCGGGCAGACGTGCGCGGGTACATCGATTGTGCGCGAGTATCCGTGCGACGAGGGCGATCCGTATTATCCGGTGCCGAGGCCGCAGAACCGCGAGTTGCTGAAGCGCTATGAGGAACTGGCGGCGCGGGAGACGCGGTGCATCTTTGTGGGCAGGCTGGCGCAGTACCGCTACTACAACATGGACCAGGCGGTAGCGGCGGCGATAAAGGTGGCGGCGGAGATTGTGGGACGGTAGAGCCGACTACGAAATCTTTTCGGCGGGCGCGGGCGACTTGGGCTTCACAAGATCCTCGGGTCGCTGCAGGATGCCGCCGGGGAGCAGGATGAAGATGCGGCCATGCCAGCGAATCCGGTTGCTGAAGTAACTGGCGATCCAAAAGAAAAATCCCATGAAGTCGCGAAGCGGATAGAGGAACGATAGCCAGACGGCCTGGCTGTCATGGACGACGCATCCGCCAACGAGGATTGACTGGAAGATGCGGGTGACGACCGTGAAGGCGAGGGCGGCAGCTCCGAGCCAGGGATGTCCGAGCAGCCATGCCGTGATGCAGACCAGGACTCCGTAGGGGACGGCGAAGGTGAGGCCGGTCCCGAGGTGTCCGCTGGGGCGGGAGAAGCGGGTGCTGCGCATCCATGAGAGCTGGTGCTCCATGCACTTGAAGAAGCCCGCCTTCATGATGCAGTGGTCGATGATGTAGTCGGAGAGGACGACACCTTCGCCGCGCTCCGCGGCAAGATAGCCGAGCATGTAATCGTCGGCGGCGTAGGACTGGATGGCCTCGAAGCCTCCGATGGCCTCCAGCGCGCGGCGGCGGACCGCCGTGGAAGGGCCGAGGGTAAAGCGGATTCCTTCCATCATCTGCGCGACCAGGACTCCCGAGGTCATTTCAACGGACATGCCGAGGCCTTCCAGGCGCTCGCCGAAGCCTCCCTGGACGGCGTTGCCGCGGTAGACGCAGGTAATGACGCCGATCTTGTCGTCGCGGAAGGGCGCGACCATGTTGCGGAGATAGTCGGGCTTGGCGGGAATGTCGGCGTCGGTCATCACGATGACGTCATGGCGCGCGGCCTTGGCCATCAGGTAGAGCGAATAGCAGCGGGCATTGAGCCAGGCGGGTTCGCCGGAGGTGAGGATGCGAACCGGGATGTGCGGATAGCGTTCGGAAAGCTTGCGGGCGACGGCAAGTCCTGCGTCATTGGGCTGGCGGGCGCAGAAGAGGATCTCGTAGTCGGGATAGTCGAGATTGAAGTATCCCTCGAGATAGGCTTCGAGATCGGGAAACGAGCCGTGCAGGGGCTTGATGATGCTGACGGGCGGAGTGAAATCGAGAGGCTGGCGCGTTCTCCTGTGACGCATGAAGAGGTAGCGGAGGGCGGCGAAGAAGGTCATTCCTTCGAAGATGCTGGAGGTCAGAAGTCCCAGCAGGCCGAGGAAGAGAAACATCTTGATCATGAACACAGGTCTCGATTATGAAGCGCGCCTTTGATTGTCTCAGCAACGCTGGTGGCTGTCCACTTAGGGATGGTTGGCGTAGATCACCTTGCCGGAGCTTTGGGCAACAACGCGGGATGGGTGGAGAAGCGCCTCCACATGGGCGTTTTCGTGCTGCGGAACGAAGAGATAAACATTCTGCGAGGAGTTCCAGGCCTTCAACAGGCCGGCGTCATCGAGAAGGAGTTTAGGCGCGTCGGGAAAGCTGGAGCCGAACCAGAGCGTGGTGGTGGCTCCGTTTACGACCTCAATGGGACGCTTGAGATAAAAGAGCAGCGAGGAGCCGAAAGACTGATCACCGTAAATCATCAGGCGGTCCGAGGGCTGGAGGATGGGCGCGATCTGACGCGCCATGCCGCGCGAGCCGAGGTAAGGATCAAAGCGGCAGAGGGCGATGTGGGCGGCGAGAAGGAAGACCACCATGGTGATGGCGGTGGCCCAGGTTGCGTAAAAGTGGGCGCGCTTTCCGCGCAGCCACAAGGCCAGCGCCGGGCCAAGGCCCAGAGCAAAGGCGGCAAGGATGGCCGGGAGACGCAGCGCGGCAAAGGACTCGCCGGTGAGATCGAGGATGTGTCCCATGGAGAGCGAATCGGCTTGCAGGTCCGGCTTGGCGAGAACGGTGCCAATGTCCGGGACAAATGCGAGGTGGCGCGAGCTCCAGAGGCCGACGACAAGAAGGGCGGCGAAGGCGATGGAGACGGCGGCGAGCAGGGCCGAGGTCCACGAGAGCCAGCGGCGGGAGGCGGACTGCTCCTCGCCGGCAACCTGCCCCGCGATGAAGAGCAGGGTCGGCAGGTAGGCGGGGAAGGTGTAGTACTCCTGATTGGTGGAGAACGAGAAGAAGACGAGGGTGACGCCGGCCCAGATGATGCACGCGAGATTCGTGTGCTGCCGGAAGTCGGCGGGCGCGGCAGAGGGCTGCGCGCGGCGCTGGCGGAGATCGGCGATGAAGCGGCGCAGGGCCACGGGCAGGTAGAGGCTCCAGGGAAAGAGCCAGATGAGGTGCAGGCCCCAGAAGAGCGAACTCTGCTGCTTGTTGTAGTCCATGGGGATGCGCTTGCCGAGGAAGCGCATGAAGTGCTCGTTGACGAAGTAGAACCAGAAGAAGCCGTGGTGATGGTATCCGATGGCGGGATTGCGGAGACCGGCGAGGATGTGCCACGGCGCGGCGACGGCAAGAAACAGGAGCAGGCCGGTGCCGATGCGGAATTCGCGCCAGCGCCGCCACTCGCCGCTGATGGCGATGTAGAGCAGCATGGCAAAGCCGACGACGACGAGGGCAAGCAACCCCTTGGTGAGCACGGCAAGAGCGAGGCACAGATAGCCGCCATACCAGCGCCACAGTTCCCTGCTCTCCAGGGCGGTGAGAAAGCAGTAGAACGAGGCGGCGATGAAGAGGCTGAGGATGGCCTCGGGAATCATGATGCGGGTGAAGAGGAAGCATCCGGCGGTGGTGGCGACGAAAAGCCCTGCGTACACTGCGGCGCGCTCGCCGTAGGCCCGGCGGCCCCATCGCATGGCGAGCAGGGCCAGCAGCAACATGGCAGCGGCATTGGGCAGGCGGGTGGAGAACTCGGTAACGCCAAACTGGGAGAAAGCTCCGGCGACGAGCCAGTAGATCATCGGCGCTTTTTCAAGGTAGCGGAAGCCGTTGATGTGCAGGGTGACGAAGTCGCCGCGGGTGAGCATCTCACGCGAGGCCTCGGCGTGCGAAGAGTCCACGTCATCCTGGAGCCCCGGCGAAAAGGCGGAGCCGAGGTAAACAACTAAGAAGAGGATTACTACCGCAGTCCAGGCGTACCTGCGCGATGAGCTGGTGGTGAGAACGTCCAAGTCAGATTTCCCGAATAAATTTCTACTTCCATGCTAGCAGATTGAGGGGAGAGGAACGAAGGTTACGAAACGGCGAATGGGCGCGGAAGCAGAAGCCGGGTGACGACAGCTCATTCCGGCAATAGCGGATGTTCCGGGGCGAACAGCCGAAGCGTAGGCCTCGGGTTCGGGATTGTGAGTGGCTGGGCGACTATGCAACGGGCACCTCGATATGCTGCCACTTCGCTTGCTGAGGCTGACGGCTTCTGTGCAGTCGCAGCGGGGAGAGATTATTTTCGATAAGGGGCATCTCGTGTTGTTGCGCTCACCTCCAAGCCGCGCAAGGAGAACTTTCCATGCGATTGAAAAAACCCTTGCTATTGGCATTCGCTGCCACCTTCTTGTCAATTGCCGCGCTCCCTGTTGCCGCACAAACGCCCGCTGCGGCACTAAGGGGAGTCTATGGCTTCACCGGAACGACTACGTGCGTCATATCGCCATCGGGCTTCAACACCGATCTGACTCCCGTTAGTGACGCTGGAGTCGTTATGAAAACCTACGTCTCGCAAGGAACTTTCACATTCCATTCCGATGGCACAGGGATCGAGCAGTTTCAAGACGTAGTCATCACTCAGCCTGGAGACTCACTGGCAGCAGCTGGAGGCGCTTCGGACTCGGGGTCGTCGCCCATCACCTACACAATGGCAGCCGGAGGCGCGTTCACGTTGAGTTTTCAATCTACCAGCCTCACGGAACTAACGGGGCCAAGCGCGGGCGCAACCGTCACGGTTCTCAATAAGCCCGCTCAGATCGGCCAGATTGCGCGAAATGGAAATATAGCGATCACGAGTAATTCCCCAGCCGTAGAAGAATTGGTGAGTGCTGCCGGGGCGACCCTGCAAATCCGCATCTGTGTTCGGTCGCACTTTCTATTTCCGCTTTAACGGCGGGACGGATGGCCCAGAGTTAGACCAGCCTGGCCCGCAGCGAACTAAACTCCCTTGTTCGTGTCCTTGTCGCGGCTGTCCATTGCCTTCATGAGTTCCTGATAGGTTTTGGGCATGGTCACGGTTTCGCGCATGGCTACCGTGATGGGATAGCGCGTGCCGGCCTTGTGCGTACCTTCCAGGCCTTCGATGATTTCAGAGGCATACGACCAGGGGAAGGCGAAGGCCATCTCGGTATCCTGGGCCATGCCGAAGACGCGATCTCCGTTGCAGGGCAGGATGACCTTGGGCTGGTTGGCGGTGAGGGTTTGGATGATGAGTTCGGCGCAATCCAGGCGGCCTCCGGTGGTGGAGGACAAGCGCCCGCCGCGCCGGTAGAGCGAGGCGTGGACGAGGCGCATGACCTGCGCGCTGTTGGCATAGACGGCGATGACGTGCGGCTCGAAGTTGGCCCGATTCAGCGGCGCAATGCAGACGTATTCGTAGGCGCCGGGTTCGAAGTGCCAGGTGCCGGCTTCCATGGCGGTGGCCGCGGGTTCGTCCTTGCAATACATTCCGACGGAGACACAGCCTTTCAAGTACTCCTCGGTGGGCTTGCGGAAGCCGAAGGCGATGGCGGCGAGCGGGCAGATGACGTCGTCCTTGCCGACGGCGATGGCCCATCCGTAACGGCGGGCGACGCCAATGGACTGGCAGACGATCCACTGCTCTCCCATGGATTTGCTGGGAACCTTGACGCCCTCGGGCAGGGCTTCGCCGGGGGCGATCATGCGGATGGCGAGCGGGAAAGTGTCCGGGCGGACGTAACGGCCGAGCGATTCATCGAGCAGGCGGAGGGAGGATGCAAGGTCTGGGTTCATGGGCGGCTCCGGTGAAGCTTAACGCAAAAACCCCACCCTAGCCAACGGAAGGCGAGGATGGGGCACCTGTGAGTTTTTCAGCTCTAGTAGCGGTAGGTGTCCGGCTTGTAGGGGCCGTTGACAGGGACGCCGATATAGTCTGCCTGCTTCTGGGTGAGGACCGTGAGTTTGACTCCGATCTTCTCAAGGTGCAGGCGGGCAACTTCTTCGTCGAGGTGCTTGGGGAGGGTGTAAACCTCCTTGGCATACTTGTCGCGGTTCTTCCAGAGGTCGATCTGCGCGAGGGTCTGGTTGGAGAAGCTGTTGGACATGACGAAGCTGGGGTGTCCGGTGGCGCAGCCAAGGTTGACGAGGCGGCCTTCGGCGAGCAGGAAGATGCAGTGGCCGTCGGGGAAGGTGTACATATCCACCTGCGGCTTGATGTTGGTGCGGACGACGCCGGGAGCGTTGTTGAGGCGATCGACTTCGATCTCGTTGTCGAAGTGTCCGATGTTGCAGACGATGGCCTGATCCTTCATCTTCTCCATGTGCTCGAAGCGGATGATGTCGACGTTGCCGGTGGTGGTGACGTAGATGTCGCCGAGGCCGAGAGTGTCTTCCAGGGTGGTGACCTGGTATCCGGCCATGGCCGCCTGGAGGGCGTTGATGGGATCGATCTCGGTGACGATGACTCGGGCTCCGAGGCCGCGCAGTGACTGCGCCGAACCCTTGCCCACATCTCCGTGGCCGCAGATGACGGCGACCTTGCCGGCAACCATGACGTCGGTGGCGCGCTTGATGCCGTCGGCGAGCGACTCGCGGCAGCCGTAGAGATTATCGAACTTCGACTTGGTGACCGAGTCGTTGACGTTGATGGCCGGAACGAGCAGCGTTCCCTCTTCCTTCATGCGGTAGAGGCGATGCACGCCGGTGGTGGTCTCCTCGGAGACTCCGCGCCATGCGGCGACAAGCTTGTGCCAGTACTGCGGAGTTTCCGCGTGGACCTTCTTGAGCAGATCCTTGATGACCTTCTCTTCGTGCGAGCCGGAGGGGGTGTTGACCCAGTCGGAGCCGTTCTCCAGCTCATAGCCTTTGTGGATGAGCAGGGTGACATCGCCGCCGTCATCGACGACAAGCTCAGGGCCCTGTCCGTCGGGATGGCTGATGGCGCGCAGGGTGCAATCCCAATACTCTTCGAGCGATTCGCCCTTCCAGGCGAAGACGGGAACGCCGGTGACGGCAATGGCCGCGGCAGCGTGGTCCTGGGTGGAGAAGATGTTGCAGCTTGCCCAACGCACGCTGGCGCCGAGATCGACGAGAGTCTCGATGAGGACGGCGGTCTGGATGGTCATGTGCAAAGAGCCGGTGATGCGGACGCCCTTGAGAGGCTTTTCAGCGGAGTACTTACGGCGGATGGACATGAGGCCGGGCATTTCAAACTCGGCTACGGAAATTTCCTTGCGTCCCCACTCGGCAAGAGCGAGGTCGGCAACTTTGTAATCGTTTAGTGCGGGCGTGAGCTGGGTTCCCAAGGAAAAATCCTCCAAATGATTTGCGGTGCGGGTAAACAGGCGCTTGGCGCTTTGGCAATAACACAATTATAGCGTTTGCAGCGGGAATGAGAGTAGCGGCCGCGCCCGATAAGGCGCGATGCTGATATGCTGCGATGCCAGGAGGGAATTCCTGATGTCGATGCGAAGCGCACTATTCCTGGCACTGACGGTTGTGGGCGCAATGACCGTGACGCAGGCCCAGGCGAAGAGCCCGGCGAAAGCCGCGGCGCATGCTTTCCGGGTAATGACCGTAGGGCGCGGCGCGCCGATGATTCTGATTCCTGGGCTGAGTTCCTCGGGGGCGGTGTGGGATTCGACCGTGGCTCACTACAAGGAGCGCTTTGAGTGTCACGTGCTGACGCTGGCGGGATTTGCGGGAGAACCCGCGATTTCCGGGCCTTACCTGCTCGCCGAGCGCGAGGCGATTGCACAGTACATTCGCGACCAGCACATGAAGCGTCCGGTGATTGTGGGGCATAGCCTGGGCGGCTTCCTGGCGCTGTGGCTGGCGGCGGAGCATCCGGAACTGGTGGGCAAGGTGGTGATTGTGGATACGCTGCCGGGCCTGGGAGCGGCCGCGAATCCCGGCATCAGCGCGCAGGAGATGGAGGCGGGCGCGGCTCGCCTGCGCGACAACATGCTGGGCGCCACGGACGAACGGCGGCTGCAATTCCAGAAGATTTCCATTACGCAGATGGCAACATCACAGGCGGACATCGACCGGATTTACGGCTGGACGGTGGCATCCGACGCGAAGACGACGGCAAACGCGATGTACGAAATGCTGAGTACCGATCTGCGTCCGGAGATGGCGAAGATCACGGCTCCGACGCTGGTGCTGGGAACGTGGATTGCCTATGAGAAGTTCGCCACGAAGGAACAGATTGAGAAGAGCTTTCTACTGCAATACAAGGATCTGAAGAATGTGCAGCTCCAACTGGCTCCCACCGCTCGGCACTTCATCATGTATGACCAGCCGGATTGGATGTTTGCCCAGATGGATGGATTCCTGGGAAAGCCGGACGCGCGGTAGAGAGAAACTGTATCCCACACTCGTACCCTCCATCTGTGCTCCACATCTCTACCCCACATCTGTACCCCACATTCGCCAAAAGATGGCGGATGTGGGCCACCAGTATTTGCTGGCCACCAATGACTAAACGGGTTTGAGGATGACTCCGACTCCGCGGCTTCCGCTGATGACGACCGTAAAGGGCGCATCGAGGTGGATGTGGCGGACGGAGCCGAATTGCTCGACGGCGGGCTGGGCGGCAAGCCATTCCCAATCGACCTGGCCTTCTCCGAGGTCGGGATTGATGGTGAAGTAGGCGATGCGGAAGGCCGTGAGGTTCTGGAAGAAGTGGCTGCCCTGCGATGGGGTGACGCGAAAGTCGCGGAATCCGGCCTCAACGATGACCCGCGCGCCGGAGACCTGGTCCCAGGTGACGGGGATTCCCAGCCACGGATCTTTGGAGCCCCAGCGTCCGACTCCCACGAGGATGTACGGGGTATGGGCGCTGACGAGCTGGGCGTTGAGGCGGGCGACGACCTCGGCAACCTCGACGCTGCTGGCGCGGTGGAAGCTCTCGTAATCAACGACGACGGCGTCGTGGATGTCTTCAATGCGTCCATTGCCGAGGACGTGGGAGCTGCTGCAGAGGACGGTTGAAGGCTCAACGGCTTCGATGGCGAAGTCTTCCATCTCGCGCGAGCAGGTGAGGGGACGCATCTGGAGGAAGCCGAAGTCGGCGGGCTCGGCGTGGGTGCCCATGCGCACGGCAAACTCAATTTCCACGGGACGGCCCAGGGCATCGGCTCCGAGCTTCTGGAGGTAGTCCAGCAGCGAGGGGAGCGGAAAGACGTTGTGCTTGAGGATGGGCGCAAAGGTAACCACGCGGGGGCCGGGACGGCTCATGCCGTCGCTGATTACGTCATTGTCGCGCGAATAGGTGGAGGCGACGTAGTGCAGGGTGCCGTCGGCTTCAGCATCGCGCAGGGGGTAACGGCACTCCCGGAGGTGCTCGATGCCGCTGGGCGCCGGTTGGCCGTCGGCGCTCTTCGCAGTAAGGTCGAGGGCGAGAAATTCGGTCTGCGAGTTGCGCAGGATGTCTTCGACGCTGGAGAACTGGATCATGTTGCGGGGATAGCGCGGACAGAAAGAGAGCGACTTGCCGCCATCCACAACGGTGCGCCCCAGGCCGAGAGCGACGGCGGCGACGCCGTCATTGGGCTGCATCGGCTCAGCCGGATAGAAGTTGCGGGAGCGGACGACGCCGGAGAAGTCCGGGTAATAGCGAGTGCCGTGCGCCGCGCCGACGACCTCCTGGATCATGACAGCCATCTTCTCTTCTTCCATACGGAAAGGAGTGGCGTGAATGTAAGCCTTGGCGTGCTGGGTAAAGGTGGAGGCGTAAACACGCTTGATGGCTTCGGTGAGTTCATCGAGACGGCGCGAGAGTTCGATGTCGCGGTTGGCGAGCATAAACGTGTCATAGACGCCGGTGAAGGGCTGGTATTGCGAATCCTCAAGGAGGCTGGAGGAGCGCACGGCGAGCGGGACGCGAATCTCGCGCAGGAAGTCAGAGAGGGCGGCGCGCAGGACCCGGGGCAGGGCGGCGGCGAGAAAGCGGCGGATCAATTCCTGATCGTCGGTGCAGTGGATGGCGAAGGACTCAAGGTTGTTCTCCGCAAGGAACTGTTCGAAGAGATCGGTGGCGAGGACAAGGGTGTTGGGGACGGCGACACGCACGCCGGGAAAGCGCTGGCTGACGTTGTACTTGTGCAGCAGGTGACGGACAAAGGTGAGGCCGCGTGCCTTGCCGCCGAGCGAGCCGATGCCGAAGCGGAGAAAAAATCCCGGCGATGGGCGGAAGCTCGAGGGCTGGAAGTCTCCGACGAGAACCTGCTTCTGCTCGCGGCGGTAGTCGCGGATGGTTTGCAGGCAGTGGGCGCGCAGGGCCTCCGCGTCCTGGTAGTCCACCACGCGGCGGGGACGGAGCTTTTCCGCCAGCGCCAGCTCGGTGCGGGCGATGAGCCAGTGCGAAATGTCATTGCGCTCGCCGTGGAAGATGAGCGACTCGACGGGGATGTGGCGGAGTTGGGACTCCATGCCGTCGAGATCGCTGGCGCGGCCGACCTCGGCGCCGTTGGCGAGGCGGAAGACGAAATCTCCGAAGGCGAACTCGTGGGTGAGGAGCTTGCGCATGTCGGCGAGCAGCGTGTCAGAGCCTTTGCGAAGAAATGCAAAGCCCTCGCGGTGGGCGCGCGGCTGGAACTGCGAATCGCTGGACTGCAGGACGATGGGAATGTCTGGAATGGTGCGGCGAACAAGATGCGCGAGTTCAAATCCGGCTTCGGGATCGAGGTGGCGCTCGCGGGGAAACTCCACGTCGGAGACGACGCCGAAGAGGTACTTTCCATAGCGCTCAACCACGGCAATGGCGCTCTCGTAATCCTGGGCAAGAAGAATCTTGGGACGGGCGCGCATGCGGACGAGTTTGTGGGCGAGGTTGTAGCCCTCGCTGAGAATGCGCCGCGACTGGGAGATGAGCGCGGTGTAAATCTCCGAGAGCAGGGCGGAGTAGTAGCGCACGTCATCTTCAACGACGAGGACGACGGGGACGCCCATTTTGAGGGTGTCATGCTCGACGTTGCGCTTGTCCTCGACGTACTTGACGATGGCGAGCAGCAGGCGCGGGTTCCCCTGCCAGAGGAAGACCTGCTCGATGCCCGGCAAGGGACGGCGGGCCATGAGCGCCTGCGCCTCCTGATGGTCGAAGGCGAGCACGGCGATGGGAATATCCAGCCCGGCGCGGCGGACGGCCGCGGCAAGCTCAAGACAATCCATGTCGTTGAGGTGGATGTTGGCGACGATGAGATTGTAGCGGGGCTGGCTGCGTGCAAGCTCAAGCGCCTCGGCGGCGGTGGAGACGTGGGTAATTTCCGGCGTGTGCTGGAGATGGAGCTCAAGAGACTGGCCGATGAGGAGTTCGTTGAGGCGTCCGTCTTCGCGGAGAATGAAGGAATCGTAGAGGCTGGAAACGAGCAGGATGTCCTGCACGCGGAAGGGCATGAGGTTTTCAAAGCCCTCGAAGAGGCGCTCGGGATCGGCGAAGAGCTGCGTAGTCTCGGCTGAGGGCATGTGGCAACGCCTTGCAGGAACGTGCGATTCGACTCGCGCAACATAGTATATGGCGCAGGAGGGGCCGCGCCACGGGAGATTGCTTGGCGCTGATAACTGGAACTGGGGCGAGTTGCGATTGAGACCCGGCCCCAGGCTCCAGGCTATTGCCGCGCCCAGCAGGGCGCGCGGGCGTCCCAGAGTGCGCGGTTCACTGGGAGGCTCACGGAGACAGGTGGCGCAGAGCCAGCCCGGCAATGACTGCGTGCTTTGAAATCCTTGCAGTGACCGCGCTCACGCTTGAACGTGACTATATCGCCAAAGCGGCGCGCGCCATGGAAGCGGCATGGGACGCTGCGGGACGCTGTCTTCCGGGTTGGGACGGCGGTTTGTTTGCGGCGAAAAAAATGGGGAATGGCGTGACGCCATCGTTCTCTGCCCGGTGTATACTTCCGGCAAGCTAAGGGTCGCTACTCAAGCGCCGAGTAGCAAATCGAATTCTGAACTTGACCGAGCCTGAATCATTTGCATTTCGCAATCCTTGCACAGCTCTGCCGGGTCTTCCGCTGGCTTGCAGCAGACACGGTCCCGGAATTCTCATTTAACGCTAGACCTGAAGAGACGACTCTCATGAAATTCATCAAGACGTTTATCACCTTGACTGCGCTTCTTGCTGGAATGTTCTCGGCAAGCACCGCGCAGGACCACGGGCCACGGGAAGCGATCCAGAAGAAGCTGGGAGCCGAATACGCCCTGACCAAGACCACCGACGACAAGACCGATATCGTAACCGCCGGGACTGTGCTTGTTCTACAAAAAGATAAGTTGATGATGGCGGCGGCCAGCAGTTCAGCGATGTGCGTCAACACTTACAAGGACGGACATTTCTCGCAGAACGCAAGCTGCAAGGCGAGCTCGGTGCTGGGAAAGTTCTCAGCCTTTGGGCATGGAGCGGACAAAGCTCCTGCGACGCGGACATTTGTCTCGGGTGAAAAATTCTGGCTCACCAAGCTCGAAGTGAGGGATGCCGGCAAGGATTCAGCGGTGGTCATGGAGTTCTTCACGGACGCGATCAATGATGTCCGCTTCCGTTCGTCGGTGACGATTGGCTTCAAGGATGGATTGCCCTCTCCGGAAGAGGCCCTGAAGCTGGTTCAGGAAGTGGTGAAAGCGGTTCCATCGGATGACGCGAAGCAGGGCGGCGATCAGCAGCAGGCTGCTCCCGCGCCGGCGGCCGCCGCGGAAGCGGCTCCGGCAGCCATTGCGCCGCCGCCTCCTCCACCGGATGCTCCCGCGGCAGAGCCGCCCACGGTCGCCCTGGGACAGACGCCGGACCAGGTGGTCGCCATCCTTGGAGCGCCGCTGCGGAAAGCCAAGATTGGACCCAAGGAAATTTACTCGTACAAAGATTTGAAAGTGACCTTCCTCAACGGCAAGGTCAAGGACATTCAATAACCAGCCGCACCCGTGAAAGGGATCGGCAGCGAAGTAACAGGGGGAATTTGCAATGACACTGCTGGGAAGATGCCCGATACGTTTCATCCGCTGCTTCAGTCTGTGCGTTGTTCTGGCACTGCTCACATGCACGGCATGGAGCACTGACAAGAAGGCTGCGGCGCCTGCAAAGTCTGCCCCCGCGCCCAAGGCGGCCGCCCCGGCAGCGCACTCCGCGCCGGGTGGTGCTGCGGGCGGCGCGCATGGAGCATCAACAGCGGGACACAGCACCACCACGACCACGCACGGCCCGACGACGGGCGGCTCGGCCAGCCACGGCCCCACAACAGCGGGCTCCGGCCACACCACGACGACCACAAGCGGACATACCACGACCACCGGAGGAGCAAGCGCCGCCGGGCATACGACAACCAGCGGCGCTGGACACACCACTACCGGAGCCGGCGCGGGAGCTAGCCACGGCGCGGCCGCTGGCGGCACAGCCACCCACGGCGCAGCCGGTGCCGGAGCGGCGGGCCACGGCGCAACTGGAGCGACGGCTGGAGCAGGGCACGCAGGCAAGGTTGCAACCGGACACACGGTTTCGCAAACGAAGAATGGCGGCACTGTAACCCGGCGTCAGGACGGAAAAGTCGCTTCGCTGCATGATCCCAAGCGCGGCATGGACGTTCACCGCGGGCTGAACGGCAACCGGAGAGTTGTAACCGAGCGGGCCGACCATAGCCGCGTGTACTCGGAGCGCGGCGGGCACGGCTATGTGCAGCACCCCTACAGCTACCACGGGCATGAGTATGCGCGGCGCTCGTACTACTACCACGGAGCCTACTATCACCGTTATTACGGCCGCTACGGCTATCGCGGCATGTATGTGAATCCGTACTATCCCTCCTACTACTACAGGCCCGCGTTCTACGGATGGGCTTACAACCCCTGGGCCACTCCGGTTGCGTACGGATGGGGCTGGGGCGGGAGCCCGTGGTTAGGATTCTACGGCGGCTTCTTTACACCCTACCCGGTGTATGCCAGCCCCGCGCTCTGGCTGACGGATTACATGATTGCCAACTCGCTCCAGGCGGCCTACCAGGCTCGGGTTGAGGCGCAGCAGAACCAGGCGCTGAGCAATCCCACGCCGCTTACGCCGGATACGAAGAACCTGATCGCGGAAGAGGTTCGCCGCCAGATCGCACTGGAAAACTCCGAGGCGCAGGCGGGTTCGACGGCCGAGCCGGACCCAGCGTCAAGCAGTATTCAGCGTGTGCTGACAGACGGCATTCAGCATGTGTTTGTAGCGGGACAGGATATTGACGTGGTGGACGGCTCCGGAGCAGAGTGCGCCATCAGCCAGGGCGATGCCCTGCAACTGGCGGCACAGAACGCACCGGACGCAACCTCGGTGAACATGGTCGTGCTGGCGAGCAAGGGCGGCAGAGAGTGCCCGCGCGGCGACTCGGTTGCGGTAACGCTTGAGGAACTGCAGGACATGCAGAACCACATGCGCGAGACCATCGACCAGGGCATGGCGGATCTCCAGAAGAAACAGGGCCAGGGCGGATTGCCTGCCCTGCCTGCTTCGGCCAGCGCGCCTCCAACAGAATCCGTGATGGCCCTGAACGCTCCTCCGCCTCCGCCGGAGAGCGAAGTCGCCACGCAGCTCAAGGATCAGTCCAAGGAAGCCGACGCCGCGGAAAAAGAAGCAGCGGGCGATACGGCTGCTGCACCGGCAAGCAGCGGCGAGCCTCCGACGGTCGGCCTGGGACAGACACCGGATCAAGTAATTGGGGCGCTGGGAAAGCCCAAGAACATCGTGGATCTTGGCAACAAGAAGATCTTCGTGTATCCGGATATGAAAATCACATTTAACGGCGGCAAGGTAACTGACATCAAGTAGCCCAAGCATGGGGCACGCCTCCGAAAGAAGGCGTGCCCCATGGCAATTCCCTCCTGCGGCAATCAAGCGTCAAAATTCTAAGGTGAGTGTGCGACTGGCGGAGTGTTGTGTTTCGACGGGGCGCGGCTGCCCTTCGATCACTCATGGGCTGCCGCGGGCCTTGTTTTGCGCCGCGGCAGCCCTGAGCGGCGATTACACCAGTCCCTGGTCCATCATGGCGTTGGCTACCTTGAGGAAGCCGCCGATGTTGGCGCCGGTGACGAGATTGCCGGGAGCGCCGTAGGTCGCGGCAGTCTCAAAGCAGTTGCGGTGGACTTCCACCATGATGCTGTGGAGTTTCCTGTCGACCTCTTCGCGCGTCCAGGCCATGCGCTGGCTGTTCTGCGCCATCTCCAGGCCGGAAACGGCAACGCCGCCGCAGTTGGCGGCCTTGGCCGGGCCATAGAGGATTCCGTTCTCCAGGAAGAGGCGGGTTGCGGGCAGCGTGCTGGGCATGTTTGCGCCCTCGGCCACAACCTTGACCCCGTTCTTGATGAGGTTTTCGGCGTCCTTCAGGTTGATTTCATTCTGCGTGGCGCTGGGGAAGGCACAATCGCCCTTCATCGCCCACAGCGGGTTGTGATCCATCTGCATGTCGGTGGGGACGAAGATGGCTTTCTTGAAGTGGTTGACGTACTCAATCATGCGTCCGCGCTGGACGTTCTTCAGATCCATAACCCAGGCGAGCTTTTCGCGGTCGATGCCATCGGGATCGTAGACGACGCCGTTGGAGTCGGACATGGTGACGGGCTTCGCGCCGAGGTCGAGTAGCTTTTCGACCGTGTACTGGGCTACGTTGCCGGAGCCGGAGACGAGGCAGACCTTGCCTTCGAGCGAGTCCTTGCGGGTCATCAGCATTTCCTGCGCGTAGTAGACGCAGCCGTAGCCGGTGGCTTCCGGACGAATCAGCGAGCCGCCCCAGTTGAGTCCCTTGCCGGTCAGCACGCCAACAAACTCATTGCGAAGGCGCTTGTACTGTCCGAAGAGGAAACCGATTTCGCGGCCGCCCACGCCGATGTCGCCGGCGGGGACGTCTGTATCCGAGCTGATGTGGCGCTGGAGTTCGGTCATAAAGCTCTGGCAGAAGCGCATCACTTCGTTATCGCTCTTGCCCTTAGGATCAAAGTCCGATCCGCCCTTGCCGCCGCCCATGGGGAGAGTGGTAAGAGAGTTCTTGAAGACCTGCTCGAACGCGAGGAACTTGAGGATTCCAAGGTTGACCGAGGGATGGAAGCGCAGGCCGCCCTTGTAAGGGCCGATCGCGCTGTTCATCTGGATGCGGAAGCCGCGGTTGATCTGCATATTGCCGTGATCGTCAAACCACGGGACACGGAACATGATGACGCGCTCGGGCTCCACCATGCGCTCAAGGATGCGTGCGGAACGGAATTCGGGATGCTTGTCGAGGACGGGACGCAGGGATTCGAGAACCTCCTGCACGGCCTGATGGAATTCCGGTTCGGCGGGATTCTTCGCCTTCACCTGGGCTAGGACTTCTTCGATGTAGCCGGCCGGATTCTTGAATCCGGTGATTGCTGGATTTACTTCGGTTGGCATGTGTAACGCCTCCAGGATATGTAAAGCATCTGCTATGGAAGGCTCCCGGCGGGCCGTTATCACGAAGGGTCGGAGGATGGAGCGGAGCAGCGGGAAATCTTCAGAGTGCGCAAGGCGGCGCACTACGCTGCGGCGGACCCATACCACCAATCCACTGGGGTAAAGGTTGGCCCGGAGGCCTTTGTCCGAGGGCACAAACCCTCGATCCGGAACAGCATTAAATCCCCTGCCGAACCGGCGCGCCATGACGCATATCACCAGCGATGGTGACGTGAATCCAGATTGCAACCATGGCTCCACGGTTGCCCCAAAGAGGCACAGAGAGCGCCGCACGGGCTCGGCACGGCTTTTGACTTCTATGCCGGCGAAGCAGATTCACGAAGGTGGATCATTCGAGGATTGGAGATCGTGCGGGGAAGCTGCTGGGGTGCTCCGCAAAGCAACGCGCACGCGGGGCAACCAGGCGGTCCCAACGCGTGCGCTGCTGGAGTGAAGTTTAGCGCCGGCCCTTCAGCCGGTGGCAATGCTAGAAACGATAGCCGATTCCGCTGCCGAAATTCTGATAGTACGGAGTGTGCCGTCCCCAGGGCTGCGGCTGAATGTCCCACTGCAATGCCCGCCAGTAAAGTTTGTGAGTGAGCTGAGCGTCCAGGCCCATTCCCATCCGGTACGAGAGGCCGTCCTCAACGTCGGTGGTGCCCGCCTTCAGGGGCGGGTGATGGTCGCCGGCGTACATTCCATTGGAAGACTGATGGGCAAAGCCGCCCTGAACGGTAATGTACGGGCGAATGCGCCCGGTAAGAAGATTGATCTTGGGGCCAACGGTTCCAGAAAACTGCGTCACGCTAAAGACGCTGCCAAAAACCATGGAGACGGAGCCTGTGAGAGCAAAATGCGGACGGAAGGTTTTTGTGTAGGCGCCTTCGATTCCATTAAAGCGGTAGCTGTTGAACTTTGGACCATAGTCGGGAAAGGTTGTGCTATAGCCAACGTAGACGTCGCTACTGGGTGTGAACAATGCGACCGTTGGCGCCTGTGCGTAGGACAGAGTTGCGGTCAGCAGTAGCAATGCAGCAATGCAAAAATTTTTCATCTCGCCTTTTCCGTACTTCGCTAAACCCGTTTCATCGGGCAGTAACGTCCCAGCCTGAATACGAAGCCATCACCACATAAACATAAGGTTGAATCGGTAGCTCATTATAACCAGAAACAGGAAACGCCAGAGAAGAAAGTGCGCTCCGCGCAGCGCACGTACCGCGCGGAATGGCGCTCTACTCCGATGCGAGTCCCTGTGTAGTGAGATGCCGCGGCTCCACGAATGGACGTCCCATGCTGTAGTAATGGAAACCTGCGGTTGCCATCTGCTTAAGGGCAAAGAGATTCCGTCCGTCAATCACCACGGGATAGCGCATCACCTGGCGCAGGCGGCTCAGATCGAGTTGCGCGAATTGTGGCCATTCGGTCACGACCAATAGTGCGTGAGCATCGCGCGCGGCATCGAACTCGTCGCAGGCGTAAACCAGGTTTTCATGCTGCGGCAGGGCGGCGCGGGCCTTCTCCATGGCAGCCGGATCGTAGACGGATACGTGGCATTCTTCCGCAAGGAGCGTCTTGATGATGTTGATGGCCGGAGACTCGCGAATGTCATCCGTACCCCCTTTGAACGCAAGGCCGAGGACGCCTACCTGCTTGCCTTTCAGCGTCCAGAGAGCCGCCCGGAGCTTCTTCATGAAGCAAAGCTGCTGACCCTCATTGATGCGCTCGACAGACTGGAGCAAGTCGAAGTCGTAGCCGACGGACTCCGCAATTTTGTAGAACGCGCGCACATCCTTGGGAAAGCAAGAACCGCCGTAGCCGATTCCGGCGTTCAGGAATCTGTATCCGATTCTGGTGTCCGCTCCGATCCCGTTTGCCACCTCGCCGACGTCCGTGCCGACCAGTTCGCAGATGTTGGCGACGGCGTTGATGAAGGAGATCTTCATGGCGAGAAAAGCATTGGAAGCGTGCTTGATCAGTTCGGCGCTCTTGGCGCTGGTTTCCAGGTAGAGAACCCCGCCGGAGAGGTCGCGCGGGCCGGCAATATGGCCGGGGCGGGAAAAGTAACTGCCGTCGATGAGCGGCTGGTAGATGCGCCGCGCAATGGCGCGTGCCCGCTCCGTGTCAGCGCCGATGACGATACGGTCGGGATACAGAAAATCCTCGATGGCCGTGCCCTCGCGCAGAAATTCCGGATTGGAGATAACGTCGAAGTTTTCATCCTTGGCGCCGTTGAAGCGCAGTGTGCGGCTGATCCACTGATTGGTGAGTACCGGAACCGTGCTCTTCTCAACCACGACTTTGTACTCGTCGAGCTCGGAGGCGATCTCGCGCACCGACGCTTCCACAAAGGACAGGTCGGCTTCCCCGGAGGCCGACTGCGGCGTTCCCACGGCGATGAAGATGGCCTCGGCTCCCCGCGCGGCGGCCAACAGATCGGTGGAAAACTGGAGGCGGTTTCCGCGATGGCGGGCCAGCAGCTCCGGCAGCCTCTCTTCGTAGATCGGGACGTCGCCGGACTTAAGCGCATCCACTCTGCCTGCGTCAATATCCACGCAGACGACCGAGTGGCCAATTTCCGCAAAACAAACAGCGGCAATCAACCCGACATAACCAGAACCGACGACAGCGATTTTTACAGGAAGCTCTGTTTGAAGCTGGATGTCCACGATTTCCTCTTTCGCCCACGAAGATCAGAATGCAATCGGCCCGCGTGCCAGGCAGGGCGAGCATTCGCGCCGGCAAGGGCTGCGCAGCCGATGGCGAATATCACCAGAATACCAGCAGGCAAGCCCGCCCTGAGCAGCATAGGCCTTGGAAAACCGGGAAGCGGGAGAATTCACCTGAGGTTCATTTTTCGTATCACGCGGGAAGCTGGTATGCTTTTTTTCAGAATCAGCGGACAATTGCCGGGCAGAGACAGCAAACTTGCAAGCAACCGGAAGAGAAGAATATTCGAACTGCAACCGTCTCTGGCACTTAATCCTCCATCGAGAGTTTGAAGACCGGCCCTTTCGTGTCTCATTGGAAAGCTCTCTTTCCGCTGCTGTTGCGCGCATTGGTTTTACAATTTAGCTCTCAGGTCATGACTGAGATTCCGGAATGGCCCGCGGACGACGCCGGGGGCTCCGGAGAGAGTGGAGAAAATGAAGAAGGCTCTGATCACTGGTATCACCGGGCAGGATGGATCGTATCTTGCCGAGTTGCTGCTCTCCAAGGGATACGAGGTTCACGGCGTAAAGCGCCGCAGCTCGCTGTTCAACACGGACCGCATCGACCACCTCTACCAGGATCCGCACGAGGCAAACCGCCGCTTCTTTCTGCACTATGGCGACATGACCGACACGAGTAGCCTGGTTTGCATCATTCAGTCCATCCAGCCCGACGAGATCTACAATCTTGCGGCGCAGAGCCATGTGGCCGTCTCTTTTGAGGAGCCGGAATACACCGCGAACGCCGACGCCATCGGGACGCTGCGGGTGCTTGAGGCAATCCGCATTCTGGGGCTTGAAAAGACCACCCGCTTCTACCAGGCCTCCACCTCGGAACTGTATGGCAAGGTGCAGGAAACGCCGCAGACCGAGAGCACGCCCTTCTATCCCCGCTCACCCTACGGAGTGGCCAAGCTCTACGCCTACTGGATCACGGTGAACTACCGCGAAGCCTATGGAATCTATGCCTGCAACGGCATCCTCTTCAACCACGAATCCCCGGTGCGCGGCGAGACCTTTGTCACCCGTAAGATTACCCGCGGACTCTCCCGCATCAAGGCCGGACTCCAGCAGTCGCTCTTCATGGGCAACCTGGATTCCCTGCGCGACTGGGGCCATGCCCGCGATTACGCGGAGATGCAGTGGCTGATGCTGCAACAGGAAAAAGCCGAGGACTTTGTGATCGCTACCGGTGAACAGCACAGCGTGCGCGACTTTATCAACCTTTCGGCACAGAAGCTGGAGATGAACCTGACCTGGCGCGGCACGGGAGTGGACGAGAAGGCATACGACGACAAAGGGCGCTGCATCGTCGCCATCGATCCTCATTATTTCCGGCCGACCGAGGTGGAATCGCTCCTCGGGAATCCCGCCAAGGCCAAGGCAAAGCTGGGCTGGTCTCCGAAGACGAGCTTTGACCAACTGGTGACCGAGATGCTGACCGCGGACTACCTGCTGGCCGAGCGCGATGCCCTGGTGCGTGCCGGGGGATTCAAGATACTCAACCACAATGAGTAGCTACATGCGGAAGGACGCAAAGATTTTCGTCGCCGGGCACCGCGGACTCGCCGGTTCGGCCATTGTGCGCAAGCTGCAGGCCCTGGGACACAGAAACCTGGTGCTGCGAACACGGCAGGAAGTGAATCTGCTTGACTCGAATGCGGTGCGCTCGTTTTTTGAAGAGCAGCGCCCGGAGTATGTCTTCCTCGCCGCCGCCAAGGTTGGCGGCATTCTGGCCAACCGCGACTTCCCCGCCGAATTCATCGCGCAGAATCTTCGCATTCAAAGCAACGTGATCGAAAGCTCGTACGCGACGCAGGTGAACCGGCTGCTCTTCCTCGGCTCAAGCTGCATCTATCCCAAGCTGGCTCCGCAGCCAATCGGCGAAGATCAACTGCTCACCGGAGCGCTGGAATTCACCAACCGCTCGTACGCGGTGGCAAAGATCGCCGGCATTGAGATGTGCTGGGCTTTCAACCGTCAGCACGGCACGGGATATCTGGCGGCGATGCCCACCAATCTCTACGGGCCGGGAGACAATTACGATCTGGAAACCTCTCATGTGCTCCCGGCGCTGATCCGCAAGGTGCATGAGGCCAGGCAGAGCGGCGAGCGGAAGCTGACCGTATGGGGAAGCGGCAAGCCACTGCGCGAGTTCCTTTTCAGCGACGACATGGCAGACGCGTGTGTCTTTCTGCTCAACCTGCCCGAAGAGGAATTTCGCAGGCTGACCGGCAATCCTGAAGTTGCGCCGCTGGTGAACGTGGGTTGCGGCAACGACCTGAGTATCGGCGAGCTGGCTGCAAAAGTTTGCGAAGTGCTCGGCTTTGACTGCGAGATTGTCTTTGACGCCGGCAAGCCGGACGGAACCCCGCGGAAGCTGATGGACACTTCGAAGCTGTTCGGCTATGGCTGGCGCCCAAGGGTTTCGCTCGAAGAAGGAATTCGCATCGCCTACGCCGACTTCCGCGACCGGGCCGCCAGCGGCAAGCTGTAACATAAGAGACAAGCGGTTCCAGAGGCTGAGGGATGATCGACATACACTGCCACCTGCTCCCGGGTGTGGACGACGGCGCCAGATCCTGGGATGTGACGCTGGAGATGTGCCGCATTGCAGAGCGCGACGGAGTGACCCACATCGTCGCAACTCCTCATGCCAACTACGAATACCGCTATGACCGCGCACTCCACCTCGCAACCCTGGATGAATTGCGTACACGTTTCCCCTCGCTCGCCTTTTCGCTGGGATGCGACTTTCATCTCTCCTACGAAAACATTGAAGACGCAATGGCCCACCCCGAGCGCTACGCCATCGGCGATACCCGCTACATGCTGGTGGAACTCTCTGAGTACAGCACCCACAGCGTGACTCAGGCGCTCTACCAGTTGCAGACCGCCGGGCTGACGCCGATTGTCACCCATCCCGAGCGCAATCCCTTCGTGCTCGGCCAGCCCCACATGATCGATGTCTTCTGCGATGCCGGCTGCCTGATTCAGATCACGGCAAACTCACTCACGGGTTTCTGGGGAAAGCCTTCGCAGAAGCTCTGCGAAGCGCTGTTGCGGAAGAACATGGTCCACTTCATCGCCAGCGACGCCCACGGACTGAAGAACCGCCCTCCCATGCTCTCCGCGGCGCGAAATGCCGCCGCAAGAATCATTGGCGCGGATGCGGCGGCCCGGCTGGTGAACGCCAACCCCGGCGCGGTGGTCAGCAACCAGTACCTTTCGGATTGACACATCGCACGGCACCCCAGTCGATCGAGCATTCCGCGGCAGCATCCGGGCGCCCTGCGAAATACTTCGCCAGCCGTTTGCCGCCGGATTACAATGGGAGCGCGCGCCTGTAGCTCAATTGGATAGAGCACGAGTCTTCGGAACTCGGGGTTGCAGGTTCAACTCCTGTCGGGCGCACCACTTCCTTCTCCGCCGCTCCCCGTGATTCCGCCAATCCTGCGCCACTCCGGCCGGGCGGCACGAAACCTGATCGCCATTGCCAACCAGAGTGACCCTAGCGATAATGTGTGTATTCAGCTTATCCGGGGATAGAGACGTCGAAGCCGCGGCAACGGATCGCGGACGACCGAACCGGCTGCACTGATAAGTCGTTATCCATCTTCCTGGGGGCTCATCATTCAGCCATGATCACCGTCCACGCCGGCGAAAAACTAGACAACTTCCAGATCGAACGGCTGGTTGCCCGCAGCGGCATGGCTTCGATCTTCCAGGGCACCGACCTGCGCACCGGGCAAACCGTCGCCATCAAGATTCCGCACCCCGAGATGGAGTGCGATCCAATCTTCTTCGAGCGTTTCCAGCGCGAGGAAGAGATCGGAATCAAGCTCGATCATCCGGGAGTGATGAAGGTCTTTGCCAACAAAGACCGCCGCGATCCCTACATTGTGATGGAGTGGGTGCCGGGACGCCTGCTCCGCCAGATCATCCAGGAAAACCGCAAGATGCCGCCGGAGCGCGCCATCAAACTCGTGGTGCAGATCTGCAAGGCGCTGGACCATATCCACAGCCACGGCGTGATTCACCGCGACCTGAAACCGGAAAACATCATGGTCGATGAGCATGACAACATCAAGATCATCGACTTCGGCATCTCCGCCAACCTCGGCGCCCGGCGCATCACCTTCGCAAAGTTGAGCGACACCATGGGCACGCCCGATTACATCTCTCCCGAGCAAGTGCAGGGCGGGCGCGGCGACGCGCGCAGCGATGTGTACGCCGTGGGCGTCATGCTCTATGAAATGCTGACGGGCTCGGTTCCCTTCACCGGCGCAAATCCCTTCATCATTATGAATAACCGCCTGCTCAACGATCCCATTCCGCCGCGCGAGTTGAATCCCGATATTTCGCCGGAGATGCAGGAAGTGTTGTACCGCGCCCTGGAACGCAGTCCGCAGAACCGCTACCGCACCGCGCGCGACTTTGCCTTCGACCTCGAACACCTTGACCAGGTCGGCGTCGAGGACCGTCCCGAACTGCACAACTGGAAGCGGCAGCGCTCTCCGTGGGCACGCAGGATTCTGCTTTACGTGGGCCTCGCCCTGATTCCGCTGATTATCTTTGGCCTGCTGCTTTACGTTGCGCGGCGCACTTAACGGAACGGCCCTGCGCCGGACTCCCGACTGGAACTCATAGATGAAAGTTGCCGGATTCTTTTTGCTGATTGCGGGACTTGCCATTGTGCTGAGCGCCTTCGTGCTGCTCTCGCCGAACGCGCCACGCGGCGTCTTCGTCCTGGCCGGAATCGCCATCCAAATTCTCGGAGTGCTGCTCGCATTCCGGGCGCACTACACTCTCGAAGAGGAGCGCTGATGCAGTTACAGCCGGTGGCACTCACGGAAACGGGAACGGCAATCTGCATGGTCTGCATCTTCCTCGCGCCCCTGGCTGCGGCCGGCCTCGCGCTCGTCAACACCGGCTTCGGACGCTCGCGCAGCGCGGCTCACTCTCTGCTCAGCGCAATGTCTGTCTTCGCCGTCGCCGTGCTGGTTTACATGGTGATCGGCTTTGCCTTCCAGGGTTACATCGGGCGGCCCGCTCATCTGCTGACCATGGGAGGGCGGCAATGGAATCTGCTGGGAGCCGACCGCCTGATGATGCGCGGAGTGGTCTTCAACGGATCGACTTTCTCCCTGGTTGCCTGCCTGCAACTCTTCAGCGTTGGCCTCGCCGCAACCATTCCCCTGGGCACGGGCATGGACCGCTGGCGTCTGGGCGCAAGTTGCGCCTCCAGCGCGCTGCTGGCCGGAATCACATATCCGATTTTCGCCCACTGGGTGTGGGGCGGAGGATGGCTGGCGCAGCTCGGCGGGCTGGCATCCTGCGGCAGCGGAGCCATCGATGCGGGCGGCGCGGGCGTGGTCCACGCCGTCGGAGGTCTTTCGGCGCTCTGCATCGCATGGATACTGGGGCCGCGGCTCGGCAAGTATGAAGCCAGCGGAATGGCCGTCCCCGGCCACAACATGGTGATGGTTTTGTTCGGTTGCATGTTGACCATGGCGGGATGGATGGGGCTGGACTCGGCGGGCGCCATGCTGTTTGGCGGCGCGGCGGTCAACAGCCTCGTGCTGATTGCGGCCAACAATGTGGTTGCCTCCAGCGCCGCGCTGCTGACCTCGCTGGTCGTCACCTGGGTACGCTTCAGCAAGCCGGACGCTTCCATCAGCGCCAATGGCTTTGTCGTCGGGCTGGTGTCGGTCTCCGGCGTCTGCTGGCTGGTTTCCCCCGTGGAGGCTGCGGCCATTGGACTGGTCGCCGGCCTGCTCGTCCCATTTTCAGTCGAGTTTCTGGAGCGTTTCGGCTTCGACGATCCCAGCGGCGCGATTTCAGTTCACGGATTGGGCGGGCTGTGGGGCGTGGTCGCCGTGGGAGCCTTTGTGCAGGGCCGCCCCGGACAATGGCTGGCACAGGCCGCCATGGTTGCCGCGCTGCTCGGCTTTGTTCTGCCCCTGAGCTACGGCCTCAACCTGCTCCTCAACCGCGTGTATCCGCAGCGCATCCCAAAAGACGGCGAGCGCCAGGGCCTGGATATGTGCGAACTGGGCGCAGGCGCCTACCCGGAGCTGACGCCGGTCACAAAGGACTATCTCTCCCGTTAACTCGGCACTGTGCGGCTCGCTTCAAGCAGCAAACAGAAAGGGCGCCTGCGCGGCGCCCTTCCCTTTTCCTCTTAAGCTGGATCTCAGTTAGTTGCTCGGCGGCGCCAGCCGCGCCTGGTTATGTTCGGCAATCGTCTTGCGAGCATTCTCTGCCAGTTCCTTGGCCTTGGGCATCAGGTCAAGAGCCTTGAGCACGTTCGGGTCCGCCTCGGCCTGCACCCGCAATCCCTCCTGCTGGCCGAAGGCCCCGACAAAGAGCTCGCTCTTGATGCTGGAGCGCACCCAATCGTTGTTATCGATCAGGTCCTTCTCCGTGTAGGCCAACTTGGCGTCCGTCAGGAATGTGCGGAACTCCTGGAGAACGATGTCGTCCACCTGGAAGCTCTTGTCCACCTTGTGGCTGATCGAGTAGTGCTTTGCGAAGTTGAAGAACGCATACTTGCGCAGCAACTCTTCCTGGAACTTGTTGGCCTTCGTGGGTGCAATCTTCACGTCCGGAGTGATTCCGCCGCCGCCATACACCGTGCGGCCGCTGTCCGTCAGCTTTACTTCGCGATTCGCATCGTCCAGCTTTGAGCCGTTGATTGAGTAATCCGTGGCGTTGCGGTTGTAGTAGTAGTCATAGAGCGAAACGCCGCTGTAATCGCGTTGGATCAGGCGTCCGCTGGGGGTGTAGTACTTGGCCGTGGTGAGCGCCAGCCCGGTGTTTTCGCTCAGCCGGTAGACCGTCTGGACAAGTCCCTTGCCGAAGGTCGATTCCCCGGCGATAAGGCCGCGGTCATGATCCTGAATCGCGCCCGAAACAATCTCCGCCGCCGAGGCCGTGCCGTGGTTCACCAGGACCACGATCGGATAGGTGTTGGTGCTGCCGTGCGCCGCGCGGTAAACCTTCTCCGGTGAGTTGCGCCCATGATGGCTGACAATCACCTGTCCCTTCTTGAGAAACTTGTCGGCCACTCCAACGCCTTCGCTGAGCAGGCCGCCGGGGTTGTTGCGCAGGTCGAGGATCAGGCCCTTGAGTTCGCCCATCTCATCCAGCGCCGCCGTGGTCTCGGCCTCGGTCGTCTCCTGGAAGCCGCTGATGTGCAGATAGCCGATGCCGGGGCGAATCACGAAATGCAGGTCCACCGAGTAGCGCGGAATCTCATCGCGCACCACGGCAAAGTCCAATGCCTTTTCGCTGCCTTCGCGCAGGATGGAGATGTGGACGGTGGTCCCCTTGGGCCCCTTCAGCAGATCGGCCACATCGCTGGTTGTCATGTTGTCCGTGGGCTTGCCGTCGATGGCCGCAATCACGTCGCCGGGCCGGATTCCGGCGCGGTAAGCTGGCGCTCCCGCAAACGGAGCGATGACGATGACCTTGTTATTACGCGGGCCCACCTGCATGCCCACGCCGTAATACCGTCCGCGCTGCTCTTCCTGCAGGGCCGAGTACTGCTTCGGATCGAAAAAGTTCGAGTGCGGATCCAGCACGCGCAACATGCCGGGAATGGCGCCGTCGTAGATCGCCTTGTCGGCATCGAGCTTCTCGGCGTAATTCTGCTCAATGACGCTGTAGACCTGGGCGAAGTTATGCACCGAGTCCTGCATGTCATTGTCGCCATTGGCGGGCGCGGCGCCGGTTCGCCCGAAGACAACTCCGAGCAAGCCGCAAGTCAGAATTACCAGGAAAACCAGAACCAGTGAGCGACGGGGACGACCAGCCATTGAAACTTCCTTTTCTAGCCCTGCGCGGGTGCGCTACGTAAATGATGGTTTGCCGCGCCTTGACGCCGTACAGGCGCAACCCTCTAATTCGCAAGAGTATAGCAGTTTACCGCACCGGCAAGACAGCCTTCGGCGGATGCTGAATTCGGAATTCAGCCCCTGCCCGTAGTTCATCTGATGCCGGATTTCCCACTCCGGCTTCGCAACTTCTTCCGCCCATCTTCTTTCGCCCAATTTCCGCGCGAATCCAGCCGCCGCAACTTGGCGGTAAGGTCCAGGTTTTTCCTCTCTCAGGTAAGTTACCGACTTACCCGGGGGCGGATTTGCCGTGTATGATAGCAGCGTATGTCGATGCCTGATACGATTTTCATTTTCCTGCTGGCGCTGATCCTATTCGGCCCCAAGAAGTTACCCGAGATTGGCCGCAAGATCGGCAAGTTCATGGCCGACTTCAAGCGCACCTCCGAGGATTTCAAGTCCCAGTTCCAGACCGAAATGGAAAAGTCTGGCGTGGATGTTGGGTCGTTTATGCAGCCGGGAGCGCAGCAAGGCTCTCCGTTTGCCCAGCAAACCTCTACGTTCACGCAGACCCTGCTTCCGCCTGCGGTGAAGTCGGCCATCTCTGAAATCGATACCGCGCATGAGCGGCTGATGCAGACTGCCCGCCTGGCCTTTGATGCCCAGAACTTCACCCTGCGTCCGCCCGAGGCGCCCGTGGTAGCAACGCCCGATCCGGCGCAGCTTGCGGCGCCGCTTCCTTCGGAAACCAATGTGGCCCAGTCCAGCGAAGCGGCCGCTTCCCATGAATCCTCTCCGGTTGAAGCTGTGACCGATCAACCCACGCCTCCTCCGGCGCCGGCCAAAGCTGACTCTGCCATGCAGAACAGCTAACCGGGCACTCCCACAAAGGTTCTGATGGCAGACACAGCAACTCCCACAGGCAGCTTTAAGGACAGGCAGGAACTGTCTTCCATGGGCTTCATCGAGCATCTCGAGGAGCTCCGCCGCCGCATCATTTGGAGCATTTTCTACATTGGCGCGGGTTTCTGCGTCTGTTACTGGTGGCACGACGAGATCTTCGGCTGGATGCAGGCCCCCATCGTCTTCGCCCTCAAGAACCACAATCTTCCCATCAACCTCGTCTACACCAATCCCACTGATCCCTTCAATATGTACCTCAAGGTCAGCCTGATCGTGGGAATCTTCGTGGCGTCGCCCTTTGTGCTCTACCAGGTGTGGGCATTCATCGCTCCGGGCCTGTACAAGAATGAGCGCCGCTACGTTGCGCCCTTCATGTTCAGCACCGTCGGCCTCTTCATGGCGGGCGGCTATTTCGCATACAAGATGGTCTATCCAGCCGCGCTGGACTTTCTCATCGATTACAGCAAGCAGTTCACTCCCATGATCACCATCAACGAGTACACCAATCTGTTTATGACGATTGTGCTCGGGCTTGGCGTGGTCTTCGAGATGCCCATCCTCGTCTTCTTCCTGGCGCTCTTCGGCATTGTGAGCCCCGGCTGGATGTGGCGGAATCTGCGCTATTCGATCCTCGTGATCTTCATCATCGCGGCCGTCATCACGCCCACCACGGACATCATGAATATGTGCATCTTCGCCGCGCCAATGATTGTGCTCTACCTGGCCAGCATCGGAGTCGCATGGTTCGTGCATCCCAAGAACCGCAAGAAGCGGGAGCTGAACAGCAAGTGATAAACCGGCAGCGGGGCGTCCCGGACGTTCATCCAATCCGCACGGGAGGCTCCATGATTCTGGCGGCACTGCTGGCCGCAGCCACGTTCTTCACCGGCGCATGCCACCAGTCCACCGCCGATTCCACCACCGCCGCGCAGCCCCAGAGCGCACAAGCCCAAGCCGCGCAGACCTCGCCGGCGCAGCGCCCGGAACTCCACGCCGAAGACTTCGATCCCAGGCCGGACGCGCCCCCGGCGCTCAAGATCAGCGGACAGAAGGCATTTCAGAACCTCAAGGACTTCGTCGCCCTCGGCCCGCGCCCCCTCGGCAGCAGCGGACACCTTAAGGCGGAGCAGTTCATCCTCGCGCACCTGGACGGCGCACAGGTCGAGCAGGACAAGTTCAACGTCCAGACCGCCGCCGGACCGTTCGCGATGGACAACATCGTCGCAAAGTTTCCCGGCAAGAAGGATGGTGTGATCGTCCTCGCCGGCCACTACGACACCAACTACCCGCTCAGGAACACAAGCTTCGTCGGAGCCAACGACGGCGGCTCCAACGTGGGACTCATGCTGGAGATCGCCTCCCAGCTTCGCCAGCACGAGACCATACCGCAAGTTTGCGCCGGTATTTGTCCGCCGCAGTTGGAGGGCTACAGCATCTGGCTGCTCTTTACCGATGGCGAGGAAGCCACCGTTTCATGGACCGACGAAGACAGCGTCTATGGAGCAAAGCATCTGGCAAAGAAATGGTCGGAGGACGGCACCGCCGCCAGGATCAAAGCGCTCCTGCTCCTCGATATGATTGGCGACAAGAATCTGGACCTCGACCATGAAACCAACTCCACCCCCTGGCTGGCCGAGCTTGTCTACCGGGCCGCCCAGCGCGCGGGCCAGCAGTCGCACTTCTCGTCGCGCGTCAACGCCATTCAGGACGATCATCTTCCCTTCCGCGCCGTGGGAATTCCCGTCGATGACATCATCGATCTCAACTATGGCTTCGACAATCTCTACCACCACACCACCCAGGACACTGCGGACAAGTGCAGCGCCGCCAGCCTGCAGAGTGTCGGCGAAATCGTCATGGAATCCATCCGCGCCCTCAACACGCATTAAGCGCTAGCCACTTCGCGCCTTCCACCCATCATCCAGGATGTTAGGCTAGAGAGATCATCGGCGGAACGCCGCCTGAATTCAGAGAACGCTCAACCATGCACACTCCCTCCAACCTGCTCTTCTGGATCCTGTTTCTTGGGTTCGTGATCCTCATGCTGGTGCTGGATCTTGGAGTGCTCAACCGCAGGGCGCACGCCGTCAGCCTCCGTCAGGCGCTGAGCTGGACCGCGCTCTGGGTTGCGCTGGCCGCGGGCTTCGCCGTTCTGCTCTACTTCCACGGACACATCATGACCGGCGACACGGCGCATGGAAACCGCCAGCTCTCGCTCGAGTTCGTCACCGGATACCTGGTGGAAGAAGCGCTCAGCGTGGACAATCTCTTTGTCTTTCTGCTCATCTTCCGCTACTTCAAGGTTCCCGCGGAGTTCCAGCGCAAGGTGCTCTTCTGGGGCATTCTCGGCGCCATCCTGATGCGTGCGCTCTTCATCGGCGCGGGAGTCACGCTGCTCAATCGCTTCCACTGGGTCATCTACCTCTTCGGAGCCTTCCTCGTCTATGCGGGCTTCAAACTCCTCTTCCAGCAGGAGGAGGAGCAGGATAACCCGGCGGACAGCTTCGTCACCCGCTTCGCAATTCGCCACCTCCGGCTGACCGACGACTTCGGCAACGGGACGTTCACCGCCCTTCGCGGCGGCCTGCGCTGCTTCACCAAGCTGGCGCTGGTCCTCATCGTCATTGAGACTACCGATGTGATCTTCGCCGTCGATTCCATTCCCGCCGTGCTGGCCGTCACCCGCCAGCCCTACGTCGTCTTTACCTCGAACATTTTTGCCATCCTCGGATTGCGCGCGCTGTATTTTGCCCTCGCCGGGTTGATGGATATCTTCCACCTGCTCAACTATGGAATCGCCATCATCCTCGCATTCATCGGCGTCAAGATGCTTGCGGCAAATTACTTCGAGATTCCAACCATCTACGCGCTGGGCTTCATTCTCGCCGTGCTGGCAACATCCGTGGCACTGAGCCTCATCCTGCGACCGGGGCCGCGCTCACAGGCCGCCGGATAGCCTTCCGCCGCCCGCCACGGTGAATCCGTGCCCTTGGAAGTTGCGTCTATACTTGTAGAAGAGAAAACGATGTCGTCGATTAGAAAGCTTGCTGAAGCCGATTTTCCAACCCGCTGGGGACATTTTCGTATCCTCGGATTTGTGGGCTTTGTGCCCGGAACTCCCGCCACAGGTTCGCCCAACGGCACCGAGCGCCGCCGCGAGGAGGCCGTGGTTCTGGTCATGGGAGACGTCCTCTCCGATGCGCCTCTCGTCCGCATTCACTCGCAGTGTTTTACCGGCGACACCTTCCACTCCATGCGCTGCGATTGCCGCCAGCAGTTGGAGCTGGCGCTGACCAAAATCGCCGAACTTGGCAAGGGCATCCTCATCTACGAAGAACAGGAAGGACGCGGCATCGGCCTGATGGCGAAGCTGCAGGCCTACGAGTTGCAGGACCAGGGACTGGACACCGTGGAAGCCAACCTCAAGCTCGGCTTTGAGCCGGATTGCCGCGGCTACCACATGCCCGTGGAAATCCTCAAGTTGATGGGCGTGCGCAAGCTGCGGCTGCTGACCAACAACCCGGAGAAGGTAGCAGCCGTCGAAGCCGCTGGAATCGAAGTCGTCGAGCGCGTTCCGGCTGACGTAAAGGCTTACGAGAGCAACGCCCGCTACATGCGCACCAAGCGCGAAAAGATGGGCCACCTCTTTACGCCCTTCCAATAACCCAGACGAGGAATCTTCTACCGGCTCTTGCGCCCTCCGCGCAGGAGCTTCTTTTTCTCCAGCAGCTCTTTCATCTCAGCGCCGCGCTTCACCGGAAGCGCATCCACCGCATACTCCATCAGTGCGCCGTAGAGCGGCAACTCCGCCGAGCCGCCAAGCGCCTCCAGATGCGCGGCAACCGTGCGCACGTCGCCGCGCGCCAGCGGCCCGCTGAAGGACATCCCTGCTCCGTTCCGCAGCACATTCTGCATCGTGCGCAGAACAATCGGCTCCATGATGCGGCGCACATCTTTCCGGCTGATTCCAGCGCGCAGGCCAACCCGCTCGGCGGCCTCCAGTTCCGTGGCCAGCATCGGCGAAAGCATCGCTCCGAATGCGTGGTACAGCGCCTTGCTGCCGGGCTCGATGGAGAAGCTCTTTGCGCCCAGCTTCCGCACCATCGCCCGCGCTGCGCTCAGCGCCGCCGCAGCGCCTTCCACCGCGAACCACGCGCCCTCCAGACTTGGCGGCTCCCCAGCAACAAAGGTCATCATCGGATGCGCGCTCCCAGTCTCTACGCCGCGCGCCGCCAGCGCCTCCAGGGACAAACTGCTCAGCGCGCCGCTGGCGTGCAACACCACCGGCGGCAGGTGTTCACGGGCCGCCAACGCCTCGGACACTTCCGGCACCGCCTCGTCTGGAACCGCCAGCCAAAGCACATCGCAGCCCAGCTCGGCGTCCTCCAGCGTCGTTGCTGCGGCATTCACCGCACGCGCCACTTCCGCGGCCCTGCGCCTGGCGCGCGGGGTAGAGCGCGCAACAATTTCCGCAATGAGGAAGCCTTGCGCGTGCAGCAGCTTCGTCAAACCACCGGCAAGTGCGCCCGCGCCAACAAAGGAAATGCTCCTGACCCTTTTCACGAGAGCAGAGTAGCACGGCGAGCCGCCGATTTGTGTATAGTGTCCGCATGGCGAACGCAAAGACCAAATCCCCCCGCAAGAAATCCGCGAAGACCTCCGCAAAATCTTCCGCCCGCGCTTCCAAGAAGACGAAGAGCATGGAGAAGTCCGGCAGCGAACGTGAGGTTCGCGTGCTTTCCTCCAAGGTCCTGTACAACTCTCCCGTCTTCCAGCTCACAACTGACGAGTTGATCGAACCCTCCGGCATGGAGGTGCGGCGCGATGTCATCCGCCATCCCGGCTCCGTCGTCATCCTGGCCATTGACGAGCGCAAGCAGGAGCCCTCCGTTCTGCTCATTCGTCAATATCGCTACGCTGCTAATCAGGAGTTATGGGAGCTTCCTGCCGGGCGCATCGACGACGGTGAAGACGCGCTGACGGCAGCCAAGCGCGAGTTGGCCGAAGAAACCGGCTACTCCGCCAAGGAGTGGAAGCTCGCTCTCTACTACTATGCGAGTCCCGGATTCCTCGATGAAACCATGTCGCTCTTCGCCGCCCGCGACCTGCGCAAGGGCAAGGCCTCACCCGAGGAAGACGAGTGCATCATCAGCAAACTTGTTCCTCTCCGCAAGGCCGTGCAATGGGTCATGAGCGGAAAGGTGCTGGATGGCAAAGCGATCTCCGGGGTTCTGTGGGCTGCGCAGAAGTTTCACATTTCCGGGAGCGGAAAAGTCAGCAAGCCAAACTAAGTCTTTCTCACTATGTGCGACGAGAGTTGCTGAAACCCGCATGGAATCAGGCTTTCCAGATATGTACCATATTGACAACCCGAAACAACGGGCGGACAATCGGGGACGTCAGGTCAGCAACAGGGTTGCTTCATGTAGTTCAGCAGCGCACCACCGAAACCTGAACTCCGCGAGGTTTGCGCCGGTTGAGACCGTCGGCGGCAACGCCGATAGCAAGACGCTCGGAGGAACAGTAAGTGTCTCGTCTCAAGGGAACTGTCAAATGGTTTAACAACGCCAAGGGATTTGGATTTATCGGACGTGAAGATGGTCCGGATGTCTTTGTTCACTACAGCGCGATCAGCAGTGAAGGCTACAAAAGCCTTCAGGAAGGCGATCAGGTAGAGTTCGAGATCGTCGAGGGCCAGAAGGGACCACAAGCCGGAAACGTCCAGAAAGTTGCTTAGAGTTTTTCTCCAGCATACGCAAGCCCAGCCAACGCGGCTGGGCTTTTGTGTATAACGTGAGTTGCTGGATTGGCAGTCGCCGTGGGCTTTATGCGCGGAACAGTCTCATCAGCCCCTGTGGCTTCAGGTCTGCAACCAGGAATCGCCTGGCATCTCCATCCGCCGCGGTCAGCGCCTCCGCCGTCAGATATCCCGCCCGCACTGCGCCTTCCATGGTGGAAGGCCAGCCCGTCGCCGTCCAGTCGCCGCTCAGGAAAAGACGCGGCCACGGGCTTGCCGGCGTCAGCCGGAATGCATCGCTCATCGGAGCCGGAGCAAAGGTCGCATGAACTTCCTTGATCACCGTGGCCTTCAACAGCTTTGCATCCCGCACCGCCGGAAAAAACTCCGCCAACTCCCGCAGCGCAAGCTCGATAATCTCGCTCCGCCCCATCTCCAGCAGGCTCTTCGACGAGCTCACCACCAGTTCCAGGTAGCTTCCCGTCTCGCTTCCTTCGGCGTGGCGCGCAATGATCTTCGACTTCTGAAACATCCACTGAATCGTGCGATCCAGCAACGCGGCATGTTCCAGTGGCGTCACCTCGCGGTCAAACCAGAGATGGATTCCCGTGATCGGCACCGTCCGCAGATGATTCACCTTCTGCTGCAGCGCATCGCTCTCCGCGCCCTGCGGCAGGATGCGCCCCAACAGGTGAAACGGAACCGCGCTGATGACGTAGTCGAACGTGTACTCCTCGCCGGTTGAGCGGAGCCTCACTGCACGCTCGCCGCAATCCACTCCATCCACTCCGCTGCGCAGCATCACTTGGCCGCCCCGCGCGCGCACGTACCCGGCGGCAACGCCATAGAGTTCGGAAAGCGGCACCGTCGGCAGACCCATCTCCCCGGCCTCGGCTGATTTCAAAAACGCATCGCGGAAAACCATCGCCGCGTATTTCACTGACGATTGATCCAGGTCTTCATTCAGGCTGCTGATCAGCACCGGAGCCCAGAAGCGCTCAATCGCGGCCTCGCTCTGTCCCTTGCGCCGCAGCCATGCCAGGAAGTTGTCGCCCGACTCCTCCGGCACTCCCGCAACCAGTGACAGCAGGGCGCGCGCGATGCCAGCCTTGTCGCCCGTTGATAGCAGCTTGAACCTCGCGAATGAGAGCGCGGAATGAAACGGCGCGGGCAGCCCCGACGATTCGATAAAGCTGGAGCGTCCGCCGGGCTCGATAAACGTGATCCGCTTGTACCAGCGCACCTTGTCTTCCACCCCAAGCCGACGGTAGAGATCGCGCAGATTGGTGCAGCAGCCCAGCAGCACATGCTGGCAGTTGTCCACCACCTCGCCCGTGCCGGGATGCTCGTAGGATGAGGCGCGCCCGCCCAGAAATGGCCTGCGCTCGAAGAGTGTGACTTTGTATCCCGCGTCGGCCAGCGCACACGTTGCCGTGAGCCCCGCAAGGCCGCCGCCGACGATGCCGACGCTGGATGTTTTTCTCACTGTGGATTTTTCTTCCAGACCCGCGCTCAAAGCAGTCTCTTCCCAAAGCCCTTGGCGAGAACCTTGAGCTTGTCGCCCAGCGAAAGCCGCACGCGCTCCGTGTAGACGTCGTACTGCTTCCGCTCAATGCGGTCGAGGATGCCGCGATAGATCTCCACCATCGCCCACAGCGCCGGTTGGCTCACCTCTTCAATCAGCGGCATAAGGCGCTCGGCGGAGACATAGAACTCTCGCGCCCGCGCCGCTTCAAACGCCAGCAGAGGACGCAGCTTGTCCAGAGGCACTCCGCTCCCCAGTTCCTCCGCCGTCACGCCAAACTTTTCCAGATCTTCCTGCGGCAGATAGACGCGCTTCATCGCTGCGTCTTCCTTTACGTCGCGAAGAATGTTCGTAAGCTGGAAGGCGATGCCAAGGTGCTCGGCGTACTTTTCAGCCGCGGGATCGCGATAGCCAAAGATGCGGATGCACACCAGTCCCACAACCGACGCAACGTGATAGCAGTAGCCGTACAGCTCTGCAAAGCTGCGGTAAACCACCAGCGGAGCCGCGCTCTGCTCGTCGCCCTCGCGCACATCCATGCCCGTCCCCGCCACCAGTTGATCCAGCAGCTCCATCGGAATCCCGTAGCGCTTCTGCGAGTCATGCAGCGCCAGGAAGACCGGATCGTCCGTCCGTCCGTTTTCCGCGGCGCGATGATAGGAGTCGATGAATTCCGCGAGCTTCGCCCGGCGCTCTTGAGGAGCCATGCCCGGATCGTCGCTCAGGTCGTCGGCGTGGCGCATGAAGGCGTAGACCGCACTCAGCGCGTTGCGCTTTCGCGAGGGCAGCAGCATGAATCCGTAATAGAAATTCTTTGCCGAGGAACGCGCAATGTGGCGGCACACGCTGTACGCGGTGTTCAGATGCAAGGCGGCGTGCTGCGTCGTTGTGCTCATCGCGCACTCCCCAGAGCGATTTTTCCGGCCAGTGCCCTGACCGCCAACTCAGCCTTGCGCAACTTGCTCAGGCTCGGTCGCTGTGCGAGTACATCGTGGTCCTGCTTCTCAATGGCCCGCAGAATTGCCAGCCCGCCCCGGCTGAACAACTCCAGATCCAGCGCCAGCGTGCGATTCACCATTTTGATCAGCGGCAGGCCGCGCTTGAACCACTCCCGCGCGCGCTCCACTTCAAAGCGCATCAGTTCGCGGAACTGCCCGTTGAACCTGCCCTCTGCAATCTGATCTTCGCTCACGCCGAAGCGCCGCAGATCCTCCAGCGGCAGATACACGCGCCCTTTTTTCCAGTCCACCGAAACGTCCTGCCAAAAGTTCGCCAGTTGCAGTGCCGTGCAGGTGCAGTCGGAGAGTTGCTGGCGTTCGGCGTCCGTGTAGCGGCACAGATACAGCACCAGATGGCCGACCGGGTTCGCAGAATTCTTGCAATACCCCAGCAGGTCGTCAAACGTCTCGTACCGCGTTACTCTCTGGTCCTGGCGGAAGGCCGTCAGCAGATCACTGAATTCGTGGCGCGGAATCGCGCACTCCCGGATGGTTTCGGCCAGCGCGATAAACACCGGATGGCGAACCACCCCAGCGTTGGCGCGGCCCTCCAGCCCGGCGTACGTCGCATCCAGCTCCTGCTCCCAGCGGTCCAGCAGCGCCAGTGACACCAGCGTATCTCCGGCCTCGTCGCCAAGGTCGTCGGAGATGCGGCAGTACGCATAAACGTTGAAGAAATGCTGATGCAGGCTCTTCGGAAGAAACCACGTCGCCACTGAGAAATTTTCGTAGTGCGAGGTCGCCAGGCGCTTGCAATAAAGGCGCGCTGCTTCCAGCGAAGGCGCATCCGCCGGGAAGGCGTACTCCGGCGGCAGCGCGGCCCATCCGCGCGCCAGCAGCTTTTCAACTTCGCTGGAGTTTTGATCAGCGCCGGAGTTGCCGGCGCCGTTGGAATCAGTGCTGGGCACAAATGACGTCAATCGTCTTCCCTTATCAGTGTCCAGGAATGATGGCGGTCTTGATCTCGCCGCCGCGTGTCAGCATCTCCCGCAGCACGGATTGCAGCTTCGAGAGTGGCGCTTCCCCGGTGATGTAGTCCGCGCCCTTGATCTTGCGTTCGGCAATCAGCGCAAACGCCCGGCGCACCGTGTCCGGAGTGTGATGGAAGGTCGCCTTCAGCGTGATCTCCGAGTAATGCAGGCGCTCGGTGTTGAGCTGCACCCGCGTTCCCTTGGCGCATCCGCCGAACAGGTTTACCGTGCCGCCCTTGCGCACCATGTCAATCGCCCACTCCCACGCGTCGGGCCGCCCTACGGCTTCAATCACAACGTCGGAGCCGCGCCGTTCCGGCGTCAGGTCGCGCACCGCTTCAATCGGGTTGGCAACCTTGGGGAACTGCACTACCTTGCTCGCTCCCGCGTGTTTTGCGGAAATCACCTGCTCGTCGTGCTTCACCACGGCGATCACGTCGCAGCCCATGATGTGCGCAACCTGCATGAACATCAGTCCAATCGGTCCCGCGCCGATGACAGTGACCGTCTCACCGATCTCGACTCCGGTTTCATGCAGTCCGCGCAGCACGCAGGCCAGCGGCTCCGTCAGGGCCGCGGTTTCAAAACTGATTTCCTTGGGAACCACCAGCATGTTGTTTTCAACTATGCGCCGCGGCACGCGGATGTACTCCGCATACGCGCCATTGTTGAACAGCAGGTCTTCACAGAGATTTTCCTGGTGTTTCTTGCAGTAGAAGCACTGTCCGCACGGGGCCGAGTTCAGCGCGACCACGCGCTGCCCAACCTTGAAGTTCTTCACTCCCGTGCCTGTCTCTTCGATCACTCCGGCAAACTCATGGCCGAACAGCGCCGGCGGAACGATCATCTTGGCATGGTAGCCACGGCGGTACACCTTCAGATCGGTGCCGCAGGTCAACGCCGCCTGGACGCGAATCAGTACTTCGCCCTTCTCCAGTCCTGGAATCGGAACCCGCTCGATCTTTACGTCCTCTTTGCCGTAGAGGACTGCTGCCGTCATTTGTCCGTTCACGTTTACTATCCTTCCCAGACGCTGCCAGGCTGAATCGCAATCTTCATTGTGTCAGGCTGCGGATGCGCAGCTAATCTCAAAGCGTCGAGCGCTTTCCCCAGCGGAAACCGGTGGCTGTAAAGACCGGCCAGATCCATCTCTCCGCTGAAGACAAATTGAGCAACTTCCTCGTTCCGTTCCACTGACGCGCTGTAGGAACCCAGCAGCGTCTTCTCGTCCACGCAAATCGAAGCCGGATCAATCACGACCTCGCCGCGAACGGTCTGTGCAAACAACAAAACTCGACCGCCAAATCGCGCCGCATCAATTGCCGGCCGGATCAGCGCGCTCCCGCCAACGGCAAGAATCACCGCGTCCGCGCCCCGGCCTTCCGTTCGCTCACGGATTGCCTGCACAACGTCCACCTGGGACGCGTCAATCGACTGGGTTAATCCGTAGCGCTTCCCAATTGTAAGCCGCTGCGGGAACAAATCGGAAGTAATTACATTCGCTCCCGCACGTTGGGCCAGTTTGCCCAGCATCAGCCCAATCGGCCCCTGGCCAATCACCAGCACGGTTTCGCCCTGTTGGACGGCCAGCGTCTCAATTCCCTTCCACACCGTGTTCACCGGTTCAATGTGCGAGGCCTGCTCATAACTCACGGAGTCCGGGATACGGATTACGCCCTTCTCCACAATCCAGTCCATCACCCGGATGTACTCGGCAAAGCCCCCGCCGGAGGGCTCGCCAAAGCCCGCCGTAGTGCCAACTTTCTTGTAGACCTGGCACTGTGAGAACACCTTGCGCTGGCAGTAGTAGCAACTGCCGCACGGAATGTGGTGGAAGACCATCACCCGGTCTCCCTCGGCAAATCTCGTCACGCCCGCGCCCCGCGCCACCACCACTCCGGCCATCTCATGGCCAAAGATGCGCGGCGCCGAGTGCGACCCCGTCGAAATCTTCTTCAGGTCCGTGCCGCAGATCCCGCAGGTATGGATGCGCACCAGCAACTCGCCGGCACCAATTCGCGGCACCGCCACCGTCTCCAGGCGCAGATCGTTCTGCCCGTAATACACCACGGCCTGCATCTGGTCGGGAATCGAATCCACCGGCCTCGCCGCAACCGCCGTCTTAGGAATCACTGCCATCCTTCTAAACCACTCTCTTTCACTAAACTTGTGTCACGGCCGGCGAGTGCTTCGCCGCAAAACTACTTCGATCCTCAATGCACTCGGCAACCGCGCTCTCCAGAGCCAGCGCCGCCGTCCTGCTGTTCCGCTGCAAGGCCGCCACGCTCGCCCACAAGCCCGGCCGCAATGCAATGTGGGCAATGAAGCGCCCTGTCGCAAAGCCCTCCGGCCTCACAAAGTCGGAGAGAAACCCTAGGTCTTCCGCCGCGCCGTCGGAGATCGCCTTGATCGCCGCGAATTCCCTGCCGGCCTCCGCTGCCGCTGCCGCAACGCCCGCCGCTTCCATATCCACGGCTACGCCGCCAAAGCGCGCCAGCGTGCACTGCTTCAATCCCTTGCCCGCCACGCGGTCCAGAGTCACCAGCGTCCCGCGCCCGAAGGCGCAACGGCAACTCTTGCCTGTCGCCGACTCCACCACCGCCGCCGGAACCACAATCGAGCCGGGAGCCAAATCCTCCACGCACGCCCCGGCAAATCCTATTGAAACTAACACTCGCGGCGAATACTTCTCAATCAGTAATTTGGCAGCCGCATACGCCCGGTCAACTCCGGTCCCGGCGCAAATCAGCGCGGCCTTCCCGCTTCCGGACTTACTGCGGTAGATTCTCTGTCTCCCAATCGCCCCTTGCTCTTCCGTCGCGCCCCATCCACGCACAATGCCACGAACCTCGCGCTCCAAGGCCGCCACAAAGCCGATCTCCACTCCCGCGCCGCTCATGCCGTCGGACACGCGGCCTCGTAGGCAGGCGCGTAGCCTTTCTCCACAAACCAGCGCGCCGCCCGCTCCAGCGCCTCGCGCGCTCCGCCGTGCGTGTAGCCCAGCTCGCGCTCAGCCTTCGCTGAACTCACCCACATGAACTTCTTTCCCATGCGAACCTCTTCAATCGTCGCTCTTGGCTCGCGATTCCTCAAGTATCCGTTGAAGGTCTGGTCAAAGGCCGCAAAGGCCATCGCCACGCCGTGCGGAACCTTCATCGTGGGCGATTTCAGCCCCGTCAGATCGCCCAGAATGTCCAGAACCTGCTTCAGCGTCAGATTCTCTCCGCCCAGGATGTAGCGCTCTCCACGCCGCCCCTTCTCGAAGGCCAGCAGGTGTCCGCGGGCCACGTCGCGGACGTCCACCAGGTTCATTCCGGTTTCCATGTACGCCGGAAAGTTCCCCAGCAGGAAGTCCAGCACAATGCGCCCGGTCGGAGTCGGCTTGATGTCCTGCTCTCCAATGGGCGTGCTCGGATTCACGATGACAACCTCTGCGCCCTGGGCTGCAAGCTCCACGGCCTTGCGCTCCGCCAGGTACTTCGAGCGCTTGTAGTGCCCGATCATATCGGCCTCGTGGACCGGAGTTTCCTCGTCCACCGTCTTGCGCTCGTAGCCAAATCCCAGCGTAGCCACCGATGAGCAGTAAACCGTCCGCCGCACCCCTGCCGCCCGCGCCGCTTCAATCACCGCCACCGTTCCGTCCACGTTTGCCGCGTACATTGGCTTCGGGTCGCGAATCCACAGCCGGTAATCGGCCGCTACATGGAAAACCGCCTCGCAGCCTTCCATGCCCTTGCGCAGCGAAGCCGCATCCGTCAGGTCGCCCGTCACCAGCTCGGCCCGCAACCCCGTCAGATTCTCCCGCCGGCTTCCGGCTCTCACCAGCAGGCGCAGGTCGGCTCCCTGCTCTGCCAGCAGGCGCGCCACGTGGCTTCCCACAAATCCCGTCGCTCCGGTTACAAAAGCCTTCAATTCGTTCTCTCCAAAACATGAACGCAGCCCACGCAGGCTGCGCCATCATGAGCCTTGCCGGCCGCGCCGCCGCCGCTTAATCCCCCTGGCTCCGCGAATACTTCGCCAGCGCCATCAGCGGAAAATACCAAGGATACGAGTGGTACTTCAGATAGAAGACCCTGGGGAAGCCGGTGCCCGTGTAAGGCTCTTCGCTCCAGCCGCCGTCCGCCTGCTGATGATCCAGCAGGTAGGCGATCCCGCGCGCCAGCGATTCCGAGCGGTAGTCGCCGCCCGCCATCAGCCCCAGCACCGCCCACGCCGTCTGCGATGCCGTGCTCTCACCCACGCCCTTCTGGTTGGCGTCGTCGTAGGAGCCAATGCTCTCGCCCCACCCGCCGTCGGAGTTCTGCATCATCCGCAGCCATTCCGTTGCCTGCTGCACCATCGCTTCGTGGTTATCAAAGCCAATGGCCTCCAGCCCGCGCAGTACGCAAACCGTGCCGTAGATGTAGTTCACTCCCCAGCGCCCGAACCACGAGCCGTCCGATTCCTGCTCCTTGCCGATGAACTCAATCGCCCGCACGACCGGCTTGTCCGTCAGCTTGTATCCGTGCGCCGCCAGGCACTCCAGCACGCGCCCCGTAATATCCACCGTCGCCGGGTCCAGCATCGCGTTGTGATCCGCGAACGGAACATACTGGAAGACCATGCGGTTGTTGTCTTTATCAAACGATGCCCAGCCGCCGTTCTTGCACTGCATCGCCAGCTCCCAGTCGATCCCGCGCTGCACTGCTTCCTGCTGGAAGCGCGCATCCTTGGTCTCGATGTGGTTCAGCGCCAGCAGCACCTGCGCCGTATCGTCCACGTCCGGATAGAACTCGTTGTTGTGCTCGAAGTACCATCCCCCCGGCTCGGCCTTCGGAACCTTCACCGACCAGTCACCCTTGCGCCGGTTCTGCTTCTTCAGCATCCATTCGGCGGCTTTCACCATGCGCGGGTCTGCCCGGTCAACGCCGCTCTCGCCCAGCGCAAACAGAGCATAGGCCGTGTCCCACACCGGAGAAACGCACGGCTGCATGCGGAACGTATCGCCCTCGGGCTTGCGCTCCTCGATGCCCAGCTTCTCAAACTCGTCCAGTGCCCGGATCACCTGCGGATCGTCGAGCGAGTACCCCAGGCAGCGCAGCGCAATGATGGAATTCAGAATCGAGGGATAGATCGCGCCCAGCCCGTCGCTCAGCTCAAAGCGCTCCAGCATCCACTTCTCAGCCGCTTTCAGGGCCACCGAGCGCAGCGGGCGGATGTGTACGCGCTCAAAGGCGTGGCACAGCCGGTCCAGCACAAGGAAGAAATTCCGCCAGCCAAACAGCTTGCTGTCCCACTTCAGGCGCAGTGAACTGCCGTGCCGACCCTCGGGAAACAGCTCATCGATGTTCCACTCGTCAGGAATCTTCTTGAAAGGCTTCTTGGCGTAACAGATCGAAAGCGGAATCAGGATCGCCCGCGACCACGACGAAATCTCGTAGATGTTGAACCAGAACCAGTTCGGAAACAGCACAATCTCCGGCGGAATCGCCGGCACCGCGTCGTAATCGTACTGCCCCAGCGCGCACAGATAAATCTTGCTGAATGTGTTGCAGGCCGGAACGCCGCCCATCGCCAGGATGCGCTCCCGCGCTCGCGCCATCCGCGGGTCGTCCGGCAGGTAGCCGCACATCTTCAGCGCAAAGTACGCCTTTACCGCGGCGGTCACGTTCGACGGGCCGCCATGGTAAATCGGCCAGCCGCCGTCCTCGTTCTGGTGGCGCAGAATCTCCGTCGCGCACTGCTGAAAGCGGCGTTCATCGCGCGTCCCAAGCACCGTGTGCAGAAAAATGTAATCGGATTCCAGCGTCGTGTCGGCTTCCAGTTCGCCGCACCACCAGCCATCTTCGTGCTGCCTGGCAAACAGAAAATTCTGCGCCGCCAGGATCGAGTTCTTCAGCCGTCCGCCCAGGCCGGAGATCTTTCCAAAGCGAATCGCCGTAGACTGCGCTGATCCTGTTTCCATAAGGGTCTGCTACTCCACCGTCGTTGCGTCTGGCGCGGCGCCAATGGCCGCAACAATCTCCGGAGGCAGCGCAAACCGCACATGCTCCGGCATCACTTCAACCTCGCGCACGTTGGAGAAGCCCTTCTGTCCCAGGAACTCGATCACTTCCTGCACCAGGATCTCCGGCGCGGACGCGCCCGCCGTAAGGGCCACCGTCTTCACGCCCTCCAACCATTTCTCGTTGATGTCCTCGCAGGTGTCAATCAGAAAAGAGTTCGTGCCCAGATTTCCCGCAACCTCAACCAGCCGGTTCGAGTTCGAGCTGTTCGGCGAGCCCACCACCAGCACCAGTTCCGCCTGTTCCGCAACGTTCTTCACCGCAACCTGGCGGTTCTCCGTCGCATAGCAGATATCCTGCGCGTGCGGCCCGCGGATGTTCGGGAACTTGGCCTTCAGCGCCTCGATAATATCCTTCGCCTCATCCAGCGAAAGCGTCGTCTGCGTCAGGTACGCCACCCGGTCCGGATCCGCCACCACAATGTTCGCCACCTGGTCCGCGTTGCTCACCACCTGCGTTACCTCGGGAGCCTCGCCCAGCGTGCCCACAATCTCGTCGTGATTCAAGTGGCCAATCAGGATCAGCGAGTAGCCGTCCTTCGCAAAGCGGATCGCCTCCACGTGGACCTTCGTCACCAGTGGACAGGTCGCGTCAATCACCCGCAGCAGCCGCAGCTTCGAGGCTTCGCGCACCGACGGAGCCACCCCGTGCGCGCTGTAAATCACGCGCTCGCCGTTCGGCACTTCTTCCACGTCGTCCACGAAGATCGCGCCCTTGCCCTTCAGGTCTTCCACCACGTACTTGTTGTGTACGATCTCTTTGCGAACGTAGATTGGAGGCCCAAAGGTCTCCAGCGCGATGCGCACAATGTCAATCGCGCGCACAACGCCGGCGCAGAATCCGCGGGGCTTCAGGAGCAGCAGGGTTTTGGCTTCAGTCTGGGTCATTTGGTTATTCGATTCCGCCGCGGCCGGCTTGGATACAAGTGTTCAAAAGGCCACACTTCATTGCCCTAAGTTTAAGACTCCGCGCGCCTTCCGAACCACCGCAACCCATAGAAGTGCGCGAACCGTCATCCGGCAGCCCAAAACGCGAGCCGAACAGCACCCCCGCTCCGCCGCCTGAAATTCAATTTTATATCACTTGAATGATTTTCGCAGAACAGATGAACTCCATAGCTCTTGCTGGTGTGAACTCTGGCGCTCTTGCGGGTGTGAACTCTGGAACTCCCGCGGGTAACTGGTGCCCCATATCTGCCCTCCTTTGGCAGATGTGGGTCTGTTGACCTTGTTCTTGCCCTACAACATCCCCTCACCCATTCGCCTTCAGCAACTGCTCCGCATTCTGCAAACTCGCCTCCGTCACCTTCGCTCCGCTCAACATCCGCGCGATCTCGCTGCGCCGCTCCTCGGCTGAAAGTGGCCTCACCGTGGTCTTCGTCCGCCCGCCGCTCTCATGCTTCTCAATCAGGAAGTGCCGGTCGGCAAACGACGCAATCTGCGGAAGATGTGTAATGCACAGAACCTGCTTCGTCCGCGAGAGCGCCTTCAGCTTCTTGCCCACCGCGTCCGCCGCCCGGCCGCCAATTCCCGTATCAATCTCGTCGAAGACCAGCGAGCGCCCCGCGTCCGGGCTCTTCTGGTTCAGCCGTCCAGCCTCCACGCTTGCCTTCAGCGCCAGCATCACCCTGGAGAGTTCTCCGCCCGAGGCAATATGCTCAATCGGCCCCATCGGCTCCCCTGGATTGGTCGAGATCAGGTACGCCACATGATCGAAGCCCGCGGCGCTCCAGTTCGCCTCTTCGTCTGAGCCCGAAACCTCGATCTTGAACTTCGCCTTCATCGCCAGGTCGTTGATCTCGCCCTCGACCGTCTTTTCCAGCTTCCGCGCCATTTCGTAGCGCCGCTTGCTCAGCGAGCGGGCCTCTGCCAGGTACTTCGCCGCCGCCGCGGCCAGCTCCTTGCGCAGCGCCGCCAGCAACTCGTCCTTGTTCTCAATGTCGTTTAACTTTGCGGTGATATCTTGTTGAAATACCAGCACTTCATCCAGTGTCTTCCCGTACTTCCGGCGCAGCTTGTCCAACGTCGCCAGCCGGTCTTCCACCTCGGCCAGCCGCTCCGGAGAGGCGTCCATGCCGTCGGCAAAATCGCGCAGCGTGGTCGCCACGTCTTCCACCGTGATGCGGGCGCTCTCAAGCTGCCCCAGCGCCTCCTTGAACTGCTCATCGAAGCGCGAAAGCTCTTCCAGATGCTTGGTCGCCGCGCGCAGCCGCGCCGTCGCCGACTCTTCCACCTCATACAGAACGTCAAACGCGCCCATCGCCGCGCCGTACACCCGCTCGGAGTTCGCCAGCACCCGTTTTTCAGCTTCCAGCTTCTGGTCCTCGCCCGCCGCCGGGTTTGCCTCGCAGATTTCCTTCAACTGGAACTTCCACAGATCCACCAGCCGCAGCTTCTCCTGCTCGCCCTTTTCCAGCTCGGCGATCCGCCCAGCGACTTCCTTCCACTTCCGATGGGAGCCGGCCACCGCCTCCGGCTCCACCCCGGCGGCAGCGTCCAGCAGCGCCAGCCGCTCCGGAGGATCAAACATCAGAATGGCCTGATTCTGTGCGTGGACAATCGCCAGCCGCGGAGCCAGCGCCTTCAGCACGGCAACCGTCGCCGGCTGGTTGTTGATGAAGACGCGCCCCTTGCCGTTGAGCGCGATGTCGCGCCGCAGGATGATCTCATTCCCCGCGCCGTCGATTCCGTTCTCTTCCAGCACCGCCGCAATCGCCGGATCGTCGCTCTCATACACGGCGGCGACCGTGGCTTTCTCTGCCCCGTGGCGCACCACGTCGCTGTAGGCCTTTTCGCCCAGCAACAGTGCCAGCGCGTCAATCAGGATGGACTTGCCCGCGCCGGTCTCGCCGGTCAGCAGGTTCAAGCCTGTTCCAAACTCAACCACCACGTTGTCGATGACGGCGTAGTTCTCTACCCGCAGTTCCCTCAGCACTCGGCACCCGTTCGTTAGAGTTTTCCCGCCGAGCATAACACGCCCGGCCCGCCTCGTCTTATGCCAATCTTCGCGCCAATCTTGGTGCCCCATTTCTGCCTTCTTTCGGCAGAACCGGGACCGTTGGGGTGCCCCGTCCTAACCTTCTGTTGGTTAGGGCGGGGGTGTTGACTTTGTTCTTGTCTCTGCCTTTGCCTCGGTGCCCCATTTCTGCCTTCTTTCGGCAGAACCGGGACCGTTGGGGTGCCCCGTCCTAACCTTCTGTTGGTTAGGGCGGGGGTGTTGACTTTGTTCTTGTCTCTGCCTTTGCCTCGGTG